>ERZ802830.2221-NODE-2221-length-17771-cov-7.13485_pt1 | contig 17771 bp, 17 predicted proteins | sample MGYA00345654_ERZ802830 | MGnify/ENA primary metagenome ERZ802830 (study PRJEB30503, sample SAMEA104212375) | marine metagenome | biome: Westerlies Biome; feature: [SRF] surface water layer (ENVO:00010504) within the epipelagic zone...; material: water...
TTACCTTCTTAGTTAATGATGGTAAATTAAACTCTAATCCTGCAAAAGTTCATATAAGTAATGTTGATATTGATGGTGATGGAATTTTAAATGATGCTGACCAATGTCCTGATACACCAATAGGGGTTTCAGTAGATTTCAGTGGATGTAAGATTTTTGAACTTCCTGTAAACAATTACAAGGTTGAGGTTGCTAGCGCAACATGTATTGGCAATAGTGATGGTGTGATTGATTTAAGTGTAGAAGATGCTTCTTTTGATTATACAGTAACAATAACGGGCAAGGATAATGTAACAATAACAGGAACAAACAAAACAGGTTCAGTAACAGGTTTAGCTAAAGGCACGTATGAAGTTTGCTTTACTGTGGATGGTCAGGCTAAATATGAGCAGTGTTTTGAAGTTGAAGTAGGGGAGCCGCCAGCACTTACAGCATACATAGATGTTGACAATGACAACAAGAAGACAAGCATAACCATGGGCGGATCTAATATATACAACGTTACGATCAATGGAGTAAAACAAAGAGTTACTGGCAATACGTTTGAAGCTAATCTATCTACAGGACTAAGTATTATTAGAGTTGATACGGATTTAGAGTGTCAAGGTTTTGTAGAGAAAGAGGTGTTTATATCGGAGGAGATTCATTATTATCCAAACCCAACGGAGAATGATGTTAATGTACATGTAGGAGGTAAGGATAAAAGGGTAAAAGTTAGTATATTTAGTGAGAAGGGAGATCTAATTTATACTAGATACCAGGAAATAACGGACATGTCTAGGAAAACAAATATCGATTTATTCAATCAAACAACAGGAACATACATCGTTATCTTAGAAAGCAAAACAGTTAGAAAAACCTTTAAAGTAATTAGAGAATGAAAAAATTAATTTATTTGTTTTTAGTACTATTTATGGTTTCTTGCGGAGGTGAAGATGGAGGAGGAGGAGATGGAGGAGGAGATCCACCACCACCATCACCCCCTGGGGATGTAACTTTAACTGCTCCAACTAATGGAAAAGTTTGTGAAACAGGGACAAGTACTTCTGATACCAAGAGTAATGTAGATTTTTCTTGGGCAGCATCCTCTAACACTAGCACTTATGATTTACAGGTAACTAATTTGAATACATCCTCTGCTATTAATAAGACTGGTTTAACTTCAACTAATACTACTGTTGAATTAGATAAAGGTCAGCCTTATATATGGAAAGTTATATCTAAAAACACATCAACAACTCTAACAGGAACTAGTTCCTCATGGAAGTTTTATTTAGCTGGACCAGGAATTACAAATTATGCACCATTTCCTGCAGAATTAAAATCACCAGCTTCAGGCTCTACAGTTTCTAGATCATCAGATGGTAAAGTTACCTTTTCCTGGGAAGGATCTGATCCAGATCAAGGAGATGAGTTGAAGTATACATTATATGTTGATAAAACTGATGGAAAACAGTCACCAGCTAGTGATTTAACAAATATTTCAGCAAAAACAGCTGATGTTGCATTAGATGCTGAAACCTTGTATTATTGGAGAGTAAAAACTAGTGATGGAACTAATAGCAGTTTTTCAATTGTTTATACTTTTAGAACAGAGTAGAGTTATTTTTTCATTTCATTTAATTCAAAAAATGTATTTTTAAAAAAAATATTTAATTGAGGATTACATTTATTTTCATAATACTTTTAATTTCTTGTTCGAAAAGTGATAATAAGAAAAATAATATAGAACAAGTACCAATTCCAACTTCAATAAATTCATTTTTTAACAATACACCTTCAACTATTAAATTAGATTCTACTTATTTAAATACTATTGATAAATGGATTCCAATAATTAGTTTTTCACAAAAATTTAATGATCTAATTGATAAAGAAATTAATCATAAATCTAAAATCAGTTCATTAGCCGTTGATCTTAATAAAATTAACAAAGACAACATACCAGTTGAATTTAAAATATCTCCAATTATTGGAAGATTAAGAGTTCTTAAAACTTTTATTTTAAAAATAGATTCATATTTACTGAAAAATGATAACCTTGAAGAATACACTGCTGATTTAAGAAGTTTATTAGAATCATATAATGCACTTATCTACCAAATAAATTTAAGAGCAAAAGAAATCAGTTAACTATTTAGTTTTTTTATCTGTTCTTCAATTTCATCATCTTCAATTTTTCTAAATATTAAAGATGGTTTATTGATTTTTTTCATGGATTCCAAAATAGGTTTATCAAAAGTAATTTCAGACCATTTAGGTTTCTTTAAATTTAGTATTTCTGATATTTTATTTGAGCTATTTGGCAAGAAAGGTTCTGATAAAATAGCTAACATTCCACAAGCTTGTAAAGAAACATACATTATTTGTTTAACTCTTTCTATATTCCCCGATTTATATAATTTCCAAGGCTCTTCATCAGCTAAATATTTATTACCTAACCTTGATAAATCAATTAATATATTACAAGCTTGTCTAAATTTAAAATCATCTAATGATTCAGAAATTAAGTTTGGAAATTCATATATTTTTTCAAGAGTCTGCTCATCAATTTCATTTAATTTATCAATATTTGGAACTAGACCATCATAGTATTTATGAGTTAATACAAAGACTCGATTTATAAAATTTCCAAAAATTGCTACTAATTCATTATTATTTCTTGCTTGGAAATCCTTCCAAGTAAAATCATTGTCTTTTGTTTCAGGAGCATTCACTGTCAAGGTATATCTTAGAGAATCTTGCATTCCTGGAAAATCAATTAAAAATTCATCTAACCATATTGCCCAGTTTTTTGATGTTGAAAACTTATCTCCTTCTAGATTTAAAAATTCATTTGCAGGAACATTTTCAGGTAAAATATATTCACCATGAGATTTTAAAATAGCAGGGAAAATTACACAATGAAAAACTATATTATCCTTGCCAATAAAATGAATTAATTTAGTGTCTTTATCCTTCCAGTATAATTCCCAATTTTTATTTTCTTTTTTTGCCCATTCTTTTGTTGAGGATATGTATCCAATTGGAGCATCAAACCATACATATAATACTTTTCCTTTTCCTTCTTTGTGAGGAACTGGAATACCCCAATCTAAATCTCTAGTTATTGCTCTTGATTCGAGACCTTGATCTAACCATGATTTCACTTGCCCATATACATTTGCCTTTACTTTACCTTTCTTACCATTTAAGAACCATTTTCTTAAAAAATCCTCATATTTTCCAAGTGGTAAATACCAATGTTTTGTTTCTTTTTTTATTGGTTTAGCTCCACTTATTTTTGAAATAGGATTTATTAATTGATCTGGACTTAATGAACTTCCACAGTTTTCACACTGATCACCATAAGCGTGCTCAAATCCACAATGTGGACACTCACCCTCAACAAATCTATCTGCTAAAAATTGATTTTCTCTTGGATCGTATAGCTGGTCTGAAATTTTAACTTCAAAAATTTCTTTATTATCTAGGTTTTTAAAGAACTCAGATGCAGTTTCATGATGAATTTTTGATGATGTTCTAGAGTAATTATCGAAAGAAATACCAAAATCTAAAAAACTTTTTTTAATTAATTCGTGATATTTATTTATAATTTCTCTAGGTGTCTTTTTTTCTTTTTTTGCTCTATGGATATTGCAACACCATGTTCATCACTTCCACAAATATATGCAACATCATTATTACTTAGTCTTTTGAATCTAGCATATATGTCAGCAGGAATATATGCACCTGCTAAGTGACCAATATGTATGCGACCATTTGTATATGGAAGTGCTGATGTAATGGTATATCTTTTATTACTTTCCATTGAGATATGTCAAAAATAGTCAATTTAATAATCAACTTATATTTATATTAAAATGTTATTTTTACAATTATTTGTTGAATTTAAAACATTATAAATTTGAAAACCATATCCCAAGCAGTTAGTGAGTATATAAAGTCTAAGCCTTTTTTAAGTTCAGCACTTTCTGATGGTATAATAAACTTTACCTCACTTTCAAGAAAAATTAAACCTGATATTGAAGAACTATTAAGAAAAAAAGTTAATAATGGCGCAATTGTAATGGCTTTGAATAGATTATCAATTAATCTAGAGTTTCAACATACTCAAAAAATAAAAAGAGTAATTAAAAAAATTCAAGAGATTACAGTTAGATCAAATTTAGTGGATTATAATTTTAAGGTTTCAGACACAATACTAAATAGTCAATCAAATCTTTTAAAAAATATTTTTGAAAGTAAAAATGATTTTTATACTTCATCAAGAGGTATTGATGAATGTAATATTGTTGTAAGTAAAAATCTATGTGAATTGGTTGAAAAAGAATTGGTTAATGAAATTTGTATAAATAAAACAGAAAAATTATCTGCAATATCATTTAAGCTTCCAGAGGAAAATGTATCTGTTCCTGGAATATATTATTATGTTTTTCAGAAACTATCCTGGGAAGGAATAAATATTAATCAAGTAATATCAACATCTAATGAATTTACCATTCTTGTTTCTGAAAATGAAGTTGATAAAGCTTTTTCAATTATCAATAGACTTAAATCTATCTAAATTACTTATTGCTTCTTCAATTGATTTGACTTCGCTGAAAATTATATATAGTTTATTTTTCTCTTTAATTTCACAGTTTTCAAGTTTTGAAATTTCTTGAATAATATTTTTAAATGTCTTGCTTTCATAGTATGAATTTGAAACATCTGAAATAAAGTAGCAAAGCATTTTATTTCGTTTAATCACTATTTTTTCAAAACCTAGTTTTTGTGCTTTCCATTTTAAATTTATACTTTTTAATAGATCTCGAACTTGAGCAGGTAGTTTACCATATTTATCTTTCAGCTGAGATTCAAACTGGTTCAATTCTGTAGGATCTTTGACTTTAGAAAGTTTAGTATATAATTTTAATCTTTCATTAACCTGTGAAATATATTTATTTGGGAATAATATTTCAAAATCTGTATCAATCACAACTTCACTTAAAAAATCATTTGTTTTATTTTGATCTTTAAATATTTTTTTATTTTCATTTGTTTTTAATTCCTGAACAGCTTCATTTAGAATTTTATGATATGTATCAAAACCAATATCATTTATAAATCCACTTTGTTCTCCACCTAGTAAATCTCCTGCTCCTCTAATTTCTAAATCTTTCATAGCTATATTAAATCCTGAACCTAAATCAGAGTATTGTCCAATTGCATTTATTCTTTTTTTTGCTTCATTCGTAATAGCAGAAATTTCGGGTGTAATAAAATAACAAAATGCTTTTTTATTACTTCTGCCAACTCTTCCTCTCATTTGATGTAAATCACTTAAACCAAAATGATGAGCATTATTTATAAACATTGTATTTGCATTGGACACATCCAGTCCACTTTCAATTATTGTTGTTGATAAAAGAATATCAAATTTATTTTCAATAAATTCAAGCATTATTTTTTCAAGATTTTTTCCTTCAATTTTACTATGAGCAATTTTAATTTTAGCCTCAGGAACTAAGTTTTCAAGCAGCCTTCCAAAGTCTTCAATATTTTCAATTTTATTATGTACAAAAAATACTTGACCTCCTCTGTCAAGTTCATATTGAATTCCTTTTTTAATTTTTTTTGAGTCAAACCTTATAATTTCTGATTCTATAGGCACTCTATTAGTAGGTGGAGTTGAAATTATTGATAGATCTCTAGCAGACATTAAACTGTATTGTAGGGTCCTTGGAATTGGAGTAGCAGTAAGTGTTAAAACATCTATATTTTCTTTTATAGATCTTATTTTTTCTTTAACATTAACACCAAATTTTTGTTCTTCATCAACAATTAAAAGACCCAAATTATTATATGAAATTTTATCATTAACTAATTGATGAGTTCCAATAATTAAATCTAATGTGCCTTGATTTAATTCATTTATTATTTTATCTTTTTCACTTTTTGTTCTGAATCTATTCAGATAACTAAATGAAATTGGAAAATCTTTAAATCTTTTTAATAAAGTCTTGTAATGCTGGAATGCAAGGATTGTTGTTGGAACTAGTATCGCAACTTGCTTACCATTGTCAATTGCTTTAAAAGCAGCTCTTATTGCAACTTCTGTTTTTCCAAAACCAACATCACCACAAATTAGTCTATCCATTGGATATTCAGATTCCATATCTTTTTTTACATCATTAGTAGCCTTTAATTGATCTTCAGTTTCAATATATAGAAATGATGCTTCCAGTTCATTTTGCATTGAACTATCTATTTTATATTTAAATCCTTTTGCTATTTTTCTTTTAGCATAAGACTTAATCAAATCAAAAGCTAGTTTCTTAATTCTAGTTTTTGCTTTTATTTTAAGTCTTTCCCAAGCACCAGACCCTAATTTAAATATTCTTGGTTTTGTACCCTCCTTACTTTTATATTTTGATATTTTATAAAATAAATGAATACTAAGATATAATGTATCTTTATCTCCGTATGATAATTTAATTGCTTCTTGTTTTTTACCTTCAATATCGATTTTTGTTAAACCCTTATAAATCCCAACTCCGTGATCAATGTGTGTAATGTAATCTCCAATACTAATTTGGTTTAAATCTTGTAATTTTACTTTATTATTTCTTGTATATTTTTTTTGGATTTTATAACGATGAAATCTATTAAAAATTTCATGATCTGTATAACATACCTTTAATTCATCATGATTTATAAAGCCTTTATAAATTGGCTTTAAAATTGACTTATATTCATAATCAATATCATACTTAGAAAAAATATCTTGAAATCTACCTGACTGTTCCTTATTTGTAAAATAAAGATTGATTTTATAATTCTTTTTAGAATAATTTTGTAAATCATTATTTAATAAATTAAACTGTTTATTAAAAGCTGGTTGTTGAGCAATATTAAATTTTATATCTGGATTTTTTTCATAATTATTTACTGAAATTAATTTTTTAGTTTTTATTTCCTCTAAAAATAGTTTTTCACTTAAATCCTTATTATTGATTTTAAAGTTTTTAGTAAGATTATTTTTAATTAAATCAATTTCTTCAGCAATAACAATAGTTTCTTTTCCAATAATACTTATAATACTATCATCTCTAGCTATTAAGTTTTGATTTGAAATATCAGGTTTAATATTAGCTGAATTAATTTTTTTTATGGAATATTGAGAATCAATATTAAACTCTCTTATACTTTCAATTACGTTGTCATCAAATTCAAATCTTATTGGATTTGTGTATTCAAATGAAAATACATCCAAAATATTTCCTCTCACTGAAAAATCACCAGGTTGTTGAACATAATCATCTTTTTCAAAATTTAATTCAAAAAGTTTATCATTTATTACATTTATTTCTAATTGTTGTCCAACATTAATTGTTAGGGTTTTTTCTACTATTGAACTTGATTTAGGAATTTTTTCAAATATTGCTTCTGTATGAGATATTATTATTTTTGGTTTGTTACCAATAATATCATCTATGGTTTTAGATCTATTTAAAATATTACTCTCATCCTTTATTTTATTTTCATAATTTCTAAAATTTGAGGGTAAAAAAGAACAATTTTTTTCACCTATAATTTCATTAATATCTGAATAAACATATGATGAAATTTCTTTTGAATTACTTATATAAAAAATTTGTTTATTTAAAAAGGAAAATAAATCAATTAATAGGAATGATAGTGATGAGCCATACAATCCTTCAATAGTAATATTATTTTGATTTTTGGATATAAGATTCCTGAGCTTCTGGAATTTCAGAGACCTATGCTGATTCAACCCATCTGGATATAAATCCTTATTCATTTTCTATTACAAATTCATGTAATTGAGCAGCGAATATATACAATACTTAGTTATATATGTAACAAAAACTGATTATTATATTCTGAAAATTTTAAAAATTATACTTTAAAAAAAGATTAGATTAGATTTGCACTGTCGTTATGAATTTTAAAATTAGGGATGCAATTAAATCTGATATGAAATCAGTACTTAAACTAATTAAAGAATTGGCATTATTTGAAAAAGAACCCAATGAAGTAATTATTACAGAGGAACAATTAATTTTAGATGGTTTTAATAATAATCCTAAATTTAAATGTTTTGTTGCTGAAGTTAAATCTGAAATTGTTGGGATGGCATTAATTTACCCAAGATATTCTACTTGGAAAGGCCCTGCTATACATTTGGAAGATTTAATTGTAACTAAAAAACATAGAGGAAAAGGTATTGGTTTTAGTTTATTTTCAAGGTTCATAGAATATTCGTACAAACTAAAAGCTAAAAGAGTTCAGTGGGTTGTATTAGATTGGAATAAGGATGCGATTGATTTTTATATAAAAAATGGAGCACAAGTTTTAGATGATTGGAGAGTTGCTCTTATGGATGAAAATGCTATAAAAAAATTTTTAGATAAATGAAGGTATTTAAATTTGGAGGAGCATCAATTAAAGATGCTTCAAGTATTAAAAATATTTTAGAAATTCTTTCAAATTATAGCAATGATAATTTATTGATTGTTGTATCTGCAATGGGCAAAACAACAAATGCTCTTGAAAAAGTAGTTGAGAATTATTTTAAAAATAAATCTGGATTAAAAAGCTCTATTTTAGAAGTTTTAAACTTTCATATTGATATTTGCAATGAACTTTTTCCTAAAAACCACTTAATTTTTTCTGATATAAATTCAATTTTTCAAAAAATTAACACATTCATTAATTCAAACAAATCTCCTAGTTATTCTTTTGTTTATGATCAATTAGTTTCAAATGGGGAGTTGATTTCTTCAAAGATTATTTATAATTATATGACCTTTAAAAATATTGAAAGCTCATTTATAGATGCAAGAGATTGTATAAAAACAGATTCTAATTTTAGAGGAGGTAATGTCAAATGGGATTTAACAAATAAAAAAATTAAACAAATGTTTAATGACTCTAATACTAATATTACACAAGGTTTTATTGCTAGTGATAAAAACAATTTTAACGTAACATTAGGTAGAGAAGGTTCAGACTATAGTGCTGCTATTTTTGCATATGCATTAAATGCAGAATCATTAAGTATTTGGAAAGATGTACCAGGTTTATTAAATGCAGATCCTAAATTTTTCAGTAATACTAAATTATTAAAACATATTTCTTATTCTGAAACTATTGAGCTTGCTTTTTATGGTGCCTCTATAATTCATCCTAAAACTTTACAACCATTACAGAAAAAGGAGATTCCTTTAAATGTGAAGTCATTTAAAAATCCTGAATCTAATGGAACAAAAATTTCCAAAGGTATTGATATTGATCCATTAGTTCCCTGTTATATTTTTAAGGATAATTTAATTTTATTAAAGCTTTCATCTTTAGATTTTTCTTTTATGGTTGAACAAAATATTAGTAAAATTTTCAAAGAACTTCACGATTCAAAAATGAAAGTAGATGTTATTCAAAATTCAGCTATTAGTTTTTCAGTTTGTTTCTTTGACAAGTATAGTAATTTAAATGATTTAATAAGTAGATTTGAAGGTAAATTCAAAATTGAGATTAATAAAAATGTTTCTCTTTTTACAATAAGGCATTTTGATGAAAAGTCAATAAAAAAAATCTCTTATAAAAGAAAATTACTTCTTGAACAAAGAACTGAGAAAACTATAAGATTGATTTTTTCTAATTAAAGTATTTTTCTGAAAAATTTAAGCAAAACTTTTTAATTTCTTCCCTACATTTTTTAAAACTAATATCAATAATATTTTTATCTAATATAGAGCTAGGATCAAAAAAATTATGATGAATCCTAATAGCTTTTTTTGCAAAGATTGTTGGACATGTTTCATTTGCATGATCACAAACTGTTATTACATAATCAAAATTGATATTAGAATATTCTAAAACATTATTAGATGTTTGACTAGAAATATCTATCCCATCATCCATCATTATTTCTACAGCTTTTTGATTGACATGATGGTTTTTAGTACCAGCACTGAAAATTTCTGCTTTATTTCTTAAATATTTTTTAAGATATCCTTCAGCCATTTGACTTCTACAAGAATTACCAGTACATAAAACAATAATTTTTTTCATAAATCGAACATATGTTTAATTTTTTCTAATATTACTTTAGATAGATTGACTTTACTTTCATATGTCCATCCAGCAATATGTGGAGTAATAATAACATTTTTAGAATTTTTTAAATAATCCAGATCATTATTAGAATCAATTTCCTCAAATGATGTAGATTCATTTTCTATTACGTCAAGACATGCACCTAATATTTTCCCAGATTTTAAACCTTCTACTAAATCGGATGTTTTTAAACACTCTCCCCTTGATGTGTTTATTATATAAAAAGGATTTTTACACTCATCTATGAAATAATTATTAATTAAAAATAAGCTTGTCTCATTTAGATTTGTATGAAGACTTATGATATTTGATTTTTCTTTTATTTCATTAATTGAAACTTGCATAGCATAATTATCTCCTTTATTTGGGATAATATCATTACATAAAACATTAGCTCCTAAAGCATTTAATTTTTCTGCAAAACTTTTTCCAGTTTTTCCGTATCCAATTATTCCAACTGTCTTACCTTTTATCTCAATTCCTCTATTTTTTTCTCTAAGCCAAAGACCTTCTTTTATTTCATTATTTGATTTTAGTATTCTATTTTTTAAACTTAAAATCATCCCTAAAGCATGTTCACTTACTGCATTAGCATTGGCTTCGCCTGCTGAAATAATTTTAATTAGTTTTTTATTGGCATAAACAACATCAATATTTTCTGTACCTGAACCAACTCTCGCAATAAATTTTAGATTAATTCCTTTATCTAAAAAAACCTTATCAATTGTAATTCTGCTTCTTAATATTATGCCATGATATTTTTCAAGCTTGTTTTCTATTTCTTTTTTTGATGAATCAAAATCAAAACAATTTTCAAATCCAAGATTACTCAATTCATTTTTTAGTAATTCATGGTTTTCATCTAAATGAAGAATTTTTAGCATTTTAGAATACTAGTATAAGTTTTGCTATGTAGAAAAAAAGAAGAATTCCAATTACATCATTACCGGTTGTAATAAATGGCCCTGTTGCAATAGCTGGATCAATTCCAAATTTGTCTAAAATTATGGGAACTGAAGTTCCAATTAATGCAGCAACTATAATTACAAAAATCATAGAAACAGAAATTGTTATACTCATTTCTAAAGATTGATTGATTATTAATCCAAAAAGAATAATAATTATACTCAAAATCAAACCATTAAGTATAGTCAAACTAACTTCCTTAATTAATCTTGAAATTAAACTACCTTTTATTACATCATTTGCTAAACCTTGAACAACTATTGCTGATGATTGAACACCAACATTACCTGCCATTGCAGCAATTAGAGGAGTATAAAAAAATAATGCTCTAAGTTCTTTAGAAGCCATTATATTTTCAAAACTTTCAAGAATAAATACACTACCCAAACCTCCAAAAAGACCTAATATTAACCATGGCAATCTTGCTTTGGTTAATTCAAAAATTGAATCATCAGCTTCAACATCATTTGAAATACCAGCAGCTAAAAGGTAATCCTCTTCTGCTTCATCTTTAATAAAATCAACTATATCATCAATAGTAATTCTACCTAAAAGTTCATTATTATTACCTACAACTGGAATAGCCTCTAAATCATATTTAGACATAAGTTTAGCAACTTCATCTGCTGATTCATTTACATGAACATAATCAACTTTGGGGATATAAATTTCTTGAATTTTACTTTTTGAAGGAGAAGTAATCAAATCTTTTAATGATAACCTACCTATTAATATTTTTTTCTTATTTAAAACATAAATTGAATGGACTCTCTTAATATCCTTGGCCTGTTTCCTGATTTCTCTTAAACATTTTAAAACACTCCAATTTTCATTTACACTTATGAGTTCTTTTGCCATCAATCCACCTGCACTATCTTCATCATAATTTAGAAGTTCTCTAATATTTTCAGTAATGCTTTCATCTTTTATTAGGGAAATTACTTTTTCTTGTTTTTCATCTGAAAGTTCAGAAAGTATATCTACAGCATCATCACTATCAAGTTCCTTAATCTCACCAGCAATTTCCTTTTCAGAAAGGGTTTTTAATATTTCCTCTCTTACATCTTCATCAACTTCAGTTAAAACATCTGAAGTTTTATCACTGTCAATAATTTTTATTAAATAAATCCTTTGAGTAGACTCTAACTCATTTATAATTTCTGCTAAATCTGCATAATGAATTCCATCAACTAATTTTTTTATTTCCTTATTTTTCTTAATAGATATAAGGTTGCTGATTTCTTGAATAATTTCTTTTGAAAGTTCAAATGTTTTCATTACTAACCAAATTTGTTAAATAAATAAAATCAGCTACACTAAGTTGCTCTGGTCTTTTGGCAAAGATAGTATCTTCTTTTTTAATTTGAGGAATATTCAAGGCCTTAAGGCTATTCCAAAGAGTTTTTCTTCTCTGTCCAAATGATAATTTTACAATCTTTTTAAAAAGATTTTCATCACAATTTATGTTATTAGTTTTTTTTGTAATTCTGATTACTGCAGAATAGACTTTTGGAATTGGATTAAAAGATTCAGGTTTAATTTTTTTTAAAAGTTTTACATTAAAAAAAGCTTGAATCAAAACAGATAAAATCCCATATTTTTTTGACCCAAAATTTGAACAAATTCTTTCAGCAACCTCATATTGAAACATTCCTACCATTTCATCTACTACATCTTTATTTTCATATATTTTAAATAAAATTTGTGATGAAATATTATATGGGAAGTTACCTATAATTGACAGAGGATTTTTAAACTTAGTAATATCAATTTTTAAAAAATCTTCATTTATAATATCATTTTGAATTTTTGGAAATTGTTTTTTTAAATATTCAACACAATCTAAATCAATCTCAATAAATTTTTTATTCTCAACAGTTAAATTTATAATCATTTTAGATAATATACCTTTACCTGGTCCAACCTCAATTATAGTTTTTGCTTTTTTATATGCTAAGTATGAAACTATTTTTTCAGCAATATTTTTATCAGTCAAAAAATTCTGACCAAATTTTTTTTTAGGCTTAATTAAATTCAAAATTTATAAAAATTATTGATGATCAATTAATGGTTTTAAAGCCGGTATATTTATGAAGAACTTTTGGAATAGTAATTCCGTTTTCTGTTTGATTGTTTTCAATTATACTTGCAACAATTCTAGGTAAGGCAAGAGCACTACCATTAAGTGTATGAGCGAGAACCTTATCTTTTTCATTTAATTTGATTCTTAGCTTCAATCTATTAGATTGATAATTTTCAAAATTTGAAACAGAACTAACTTCTAACCATTTTTTTTGAGCCATTGAGTATACTTCAAAATCATAAGTTAAACAAGAAGTAAAGCCTAAATCTCCACCACATAGCTTAAGAATTCTATAAGGTAATTCTAATTCTTCTAAAATTTTCTTTACATGATTTACCATTTCATCTAAAACTTTATAAGAATTTTCAGGTTTCTCAATTCTAACAATTTCAACTTTATCAAACTGATGCAGTCTATTTAACCCTCTAACATCTTTTCCATAACTTCCAGCCTCTCTTCTAAAACAAGGAGTATATCCAGTTAATTTAATTGGTAATTCACTTGAATTTAAAATACTATTTCTATAAAAATTTGTTATAGGTACCTCAGCTGTTGGAATTAAGTATAAATTATCATTATTAATATGATACATCTGGCCTTCTTTATCAGGTAGTTGTCCTGTGGCAAAGGCAGAATCTTCATTAACCAAAATCGGGGGTTGAACTTCAACATAACCCGCAGAGGTATTTTTATCTAAAAAATAATTTATTAAAGCTCTTTGAAGTTTAGCTCCTTTATTTATATAAACAGGAAAACCTGATCCAGTAACTTTATTACCTAATTCAAAATTTACAATATTAAATTTTTCCGCAAGATCCCAATGCTCATTTAAATCCAGGTCGTAAGGTTTTATTTTACTCTCAAATACAACTTCATTGTCAATTTCATTTTTACCTTTCTTGACAATCTGATTTGGAATGTTAGGTATTGAGCATAAAAGTTCATTTAAAGCACTATTTGTATTAATTAACAAATCTTGTAATTTTTTTATGTCTGGTTTTATATCTTCAACCTCTTTTTTTAAACTATTTGCATCAGTTGATTTATTATTTTTAAATAATTCACCAATTTGTTTAGATAAATTATTAACCATTGACAAATGAGTATCTAGTTTTAATTGATATTCTTTTCTATTGTCATTAAGATCAATAATTTTCTTTAAATCCGAAGAAAAGTCTTTATTCCTTTTTTTTAGACTATCAACTACTTTAGAGAAATTTTCTTTTATGAATTTTACTTGTAACATAATCCTGTAACAAAACTAGTTATTATAAGTTGAATTTATATAATCTATACAATTTTCTCTATCAGATTTTAGTTGATTCTGAAGTTCTTCAACATCACTAAACTTAATTTCATCTCTAATAAATTTTATGAGTTGAACTTTTAGTGTTGTCCCATATAAATCTTTATCATAATTAAATAAATTCACTTCAATAGTTTTTTTATTTATACCAAAAGTTGGATTAAAACCAATATTCATCATCCCATAAATTTTTTCATTTTCAATTATACTTTTAATCAAATAGACTCCATTTTTTGGGATTATTTTATAATCCTCATCTAAATCGATATTTGCTGTTGGAAAACCAATTGCTTTTCCTATAGATTTTCCTTTAACTACTTTACCTTTAATATTAAAATTATAACCAAGAAATGAGTTGCATTTATCAATTTCCCCGGATTCTATAGAATTTCTGATTTTTGTTGAACTTATTTTAATGTCTTCTATTTCAAAAGCTTCAATTTCAATTACTTCAAAACTATATTTAGAACCATAATTTTTTAAAGAATTAATGTCAGCAGATCTATTTTTACCAAACTTATGATTATAACCAACAATTATTTTTTTTAGATTTAAATTATTTACTAAAAGTTCAATAAATTCTTCAGCTGTTATATTCGAAAAAGATTTATTAAAATCTTGAATAATTAATTCTTGAACTCCTAATTTTGAAAATATTTCTGTTTTTTCCTCCAATGTACTTATTGATTTAATTTCTGAATTAGAGTTAATTACATTTCTTGGATGAGGAAAAAAAGTTAATATTAATGATTTTAAGTTTGATTTTTTAGATTCATTAATTAATCTTTTGATAATTTTTTTATGCCCTTTATGAACTCCATCAAATGTTCCAAGAGTTAAAATACTAGGATCTTTTGATTTTACATTTTTTAAATTCTTGGTAACTATCATCTAATTAAACTTATTCATTGAAAACTCGATTCCATTTTTTAATATTGATAAAATAATTTCTACATTTTTTATAGCTAGTTCATCAATTTTTAAAGATTCATCATTATTCCATTTACTTAAAACAAAATCTACCTGATTTTCTTTTTTAAAGTTATTGCCTATGCCAAACCTAAGTCGAGTAAATTTTGAATTATTCAATGATTTTATAATACTTTTTAATCCATTATGTCCACCATCAGATCCATTGGGCCTTAACCTTGAGATACCAAAATCAAGATTTAAATCATCAACAATAACTATTAAGTTTTTAGAATTAATTTTTTCTTTACTAAGCCAATATTTTACAGCCTTACCGCTTAGATTCATGAATGTGTTAGGCTTAAGTAACAATAATTGTTTACCACCATATTTTGATTTGTGAATCTCCCCATATTTTTGAGTTTCAAATGAACCTTCAATTTTTTTTGAAAGTTTATTTATTATTTCAAAGCCAATATTATGACGAGTATTTTCATATTCTAAACCTATATTACCTAATCCTACAATAAGAAACTTCTTAGAATTTTTATAGGAACTATTTTTACTAAAATATTTAAAAACTGAAAGCAAAATTTGTAATTTAAGTAAAAGTATAAAAGGTTTTTGACCTTATATAAATATACCTAAGATTTCTCCTAAATTAAAATTTATGGATATTATCCTTCTTTCTTTTCAGAATCAGAAGATTTATCTCCGCCAGAGTCTTTACTATCTGATTTTTCACCCCCCTTTTCAGATGCATCAGATCCTTCTCCACCTTCTCCACCTTCTTCTCCTTCTTCTCCTTCTTCATCCTCTCCTTCAGTCTCAAGAGACATAGATGCTCTCGACATTTTAACTTGGCAAACAACCATATTTTCAGGATGAATAAAATTATAATCATCATTTAAAAGATCCTGAATTGTAACCTTGCCATTTAATTTAAGTTTTGATATATCAACAGAGATAAAATCAGGCAGGTTTTTGGGAAGAGCTTTGACAAAAAGTTTTCTTTTATTTTTAAATAAAAGTCCACCTTCAAGTCTAACTCCTGGCGCATTACCCATAAATTTTACTGGGATAGTCATGTTAATTTCCTTATTCTCAAATAGTTGGAAAAAATCTATATGTAAGATTTTTTCAGAAACAGGATGAAATTGAACATCTTGTATAACTGCATTAATTTCTTCTTTACCGTCTAATGAAATGACCACAGTGTGAGCATTTGGTGTATATATTAATTTAGAAAAACTTATTTCATCTGATGAAAAATGCACTGGTTTTTCCCCACCGTATACTACGCAAGGAACCTTTCCAGCATTACGTAGGGCTTTGGTCGAAGACTTCCCTAGGCTTTCTCTTTGTGATCCATTGATTGTGATTGATTTCATGATATTTTATTTTATAAAAAATGAATTTATTGATTTATTACTATTTACATTTTGCATTACATCTGCAAATAATTTTGAACATGTAATTACTTTAACTTTATCAGATTTTTTTTGTTGTGGAATAGAATCTGTAACTATTAATTCTTTAAGTTTTGATTTTTCAATATTTTCATATGCATTACCTGAGAGTAAAGCATGTGTACATATTGCTCGCACTGATTTGGCTCCTCTTTCCATCATTAGATCAGCTGCTTTAGTTAAAGTTCCAGCAGTATCAACCATATCATCTACAATAACAACATTTTTACCTTCAACTTCTCCAATCAATTCCATATGTGAAACTACATTTGCCTTTTTTCTTTGTTTGTAGCAAATAACAACATTACTTTTCAAAAATCTTGAATAAGCATAAGCTCTTTTAGAACCGCCCATATCAGGTGAAGCGATAGTAAGTTCATTTAAATTTAATGACTCAATATAAGGGATAAAAATAGTTGAAGCGTATAAATGATCAACAGGTATTTCAAAAAATCCTTGAATTTGATCTGCATGGAGATCCATTGTTATAAGTCGCGTAGCGCCTGCAGCTTCAATTAAATTAGCTATAAGTTTAGCACCAATTGGAACTCTTGGCTTATCTTTTCTGTCTTGTCTAGCCCATCCGAAGTAAGGAATTACTGCTGTAATGTGTCTTGCAGAAGATCTTTTAGCGGCATCAATCATTAAAAGCATTTCCATTAAATTTTCAGAACTGGGTTGCGTTGAACCGATAATAAACAATCTGGCTCCTCTAACTGATTCTTCAAAAGAGGGTTGAAATTCCCCATCACTGTAATGAGAGAAATTTATATTACCAATTTTAACACCATATTGTTTAGAAATTTCTTTCGACAATTGAAGACTCTGAGTACATGAAAAAATTTTTGCTATTGGACCTTGATTTGCCATTTTTTTTATTGGGGGTCAAATTTAATAATAATTTAACAGAAAG
>ERZ802830.2222-NODE-2222-length-17757-cov-21.6029_pt1 | contig 17757 bp, 17 predicted proteins | sample MGYA00345654_ERZ802830 | MGnify/ENA primary metagenome ERZ802830 (study PRJEB30503, sample SAMEA104212375) | marine metagenome | biome: Westerlies Biome; feature: [SRF] surface water layer (ENVO:00010504) within the epipelagic zone...; material: water...
CGCTGGAATACGGGGGCTTCCGAAACTCCTCTCCCCTCCCCTCCTCGGAAGTTCCTATCCTTCGAAGGCGGAGACTTGCAAAAGTCTCCGCCTTTTTTATTGCTCACCAGATCAGCAAAAACAACACAAAGACTTGAGCGTTTCCCGAACCCCGAGCTGTTGCTGGGTTGTCAATCACACGCTTACATCCCCGGATTCTCATCGTAAGATGGCTCTATGAAAAATGATGCCATCGCCAACTACCAATATGTGACGTTGTCCCATGAAGGGTACATCACCACCCTGACCATGCAGCGACCTGAACGCGCCAATGCGCTGAGTCATGCGCATTTAGCCGAACTCGAGCACGCTGCCCTGAGCCTGCGCGACGATCCTGATACGCGGGTCGTCATTCTCACCGGTGCAGGCAAACACTTTTCTTCCGGTGCTGACTTACAGGACACGCCCGCTGCTGGCATGCCCTTAGTGCAGCGTCGACGCAGAGCGCGCATGGGTGAACGCGCGATAGAAGCGATATTGGGTATAGACCAAATCACCATTGCGGCATGGCGCGGCGCAGCCATGGGCGGCGGTGCATGCGTTGCGACTGCCTGTGATTTTCGCGTCGGCAGTCACTCTGCCTTCATGGAGTACCCAGAGGTAGATCTTGGCATCAACCTCATGTGGAAAAGCCTGCCCTTGATCGTTTCACTGGTGGGTCCTGCCAGAGCCAAACGCTTGGTTGCTGGCGCTGAGCGTGCCGATGCACAGACGCTTTACGAATGGGGCGTCCTCGATCACCTCACCGATGACCAGAACCTCATGGCCAAGGCGATGGAGGTCGCCGCCCTATACGCCAGCAAGCCGCCGATTGCCGCGCAGATGATCAAGCAGTCGACTAACCAACTGGCCTATGCCTTGGGCAACTCGATCATGCACATGGATGTGGATCAAAACTTATTCGCGGCGACCAGTGAAGACCGTGGAGCGGCCATTACCGCCAAGCTCAATAAGGAAACTGGCTCGTTTACTGGCAATTGAACCGGCGGTTTAGCTTGCCAACTCAGGCCCAGCGCAGAGTTACTGTACCCGCCTGCTCTGCGACCTTGGGCATGCGCCCAAATTGACAATGACTACCGCTGATGCATGCGCCGGTGCGCACGTCAAATTCATAGCCGTGCCATGGGCAACGCACGACACCGTCGACCAAGGGCGCACCCTCTAAAGAGCCAAGTTGATGCGGACATTGCGCCGGATAGACGACCCATTGGCCCTCCTCATCAGCATCCACGCCATCTAAACGATTTAGAACAAAACGCCGACCGGATAACGTCACCGTCTGGGGCAGCGACGCTGTGATGCTGGCATCCAGTTCCAACACCTGTGTTTCGTCGACGCCATCTAAACGCTGATCCAGCTGCCGCTGGCGCTCGGTCATCATTGCTACGTCTTCGTCATACAGGCGTTCATAGGATGTTGCGTAGGCCTGACCGACTTTTGCTTTGGCCTCGGCCGGCACATTGGGCACAAAGAAGTCGACGACAATGTCCAAGACACGCTCGCTGACCACAAATACATGGGTCCAGATCTCTGCGCCAAGGTGGGGACCTGCGAGGTTTCGCGTGATCCAGCGTCGCGCATCGCGATCAAGATTCAGTTCGATCCGGCTTGTGGCCGCTTGCTCTCCCTCACCAGACGTCACAGCGGCACGCCACCCCCAAGCACCCGCAGACTCGATAGCAATAGAAGTAAAGCTTGAGCTATGCAGATGCGGCAGGTGCTGCCAATCGAGGGTGTTCTCGTACATGCGTTCAAGGCTCACCGGCAGTCGCCGCCGGTAGCTGCCCACATGGTCTAAGCGAGAATCTTCTGCCGCAGGCACGAACTCGTACTTCATGGGCAAACCCCAATGGCCTGGCGCATCGCCACGCTCAGCTTGCTCGCTCTATCTCGAAGCTGAAGGCTTGGCCATCGACCTCAGAGGTCACCGGCTGCGCTTTCGTGGCAGCATCCAGCTGCAGGCTTAGCGTCTCGCCCATAATGTAGTCGCGGTGCTCATCAATGGCCTGAGCCAGTTCACCATCGGCGTGAAAAGCCACGCTGATGCGATCGCTGACGGCGAAACCGCGTTCTTTGCGCTCTCGCTGAATACGATTGACCACTTCACGGCCATAGCCACTACGCACCAAAGCCGGGGTCAGCGTGCAGTCCAGATCCACACTGATCTCACTGTTCGACAAGGTGTTGGTGCCTTCTTTCGCCTGCTGCTTGATCTCGATTTCTTCCGCCGTAAACACTTCTGATTCGCCGTCGACCTGCAGGGTCAGTGAACCGGCGCTTTGCAGCTGTGCAATCTGCTCATCGGTGAGTTGGCCAATGTGCTGGCTAAAGGCCTTCATCCGCTTGCCCAAGCGCTTACCCAACAGGGGGAAGTTTGGTTTCGCCTGCAGATCAATGTAGGCCGACTCATCAACGCTGTAATCGATCGCCAGCACGTTGAGTTCCTCGCGAAGGTAGCTTTCGAGTGAGCGCATGTCCTGCAGCAGCGTTTCGTCACGGTGAATGATCGTTAGTCTGGCCAGCGGCGTGCGCAAACCGATTTTGACCTCTTCGCGTTTTTGTCTGCCCAGCAAAATCACCTGCTGCATACGATCTACCGCAGTTTCAAGGTTGGGCTGAATCAAACCCTCTTCAGGCAACGGGTAGTCGCACAAGTGCACGGAACTGGGCGAGGCGGGTCGATCCGCCAAGGTTTCCAGTTGCTGGTAAAGATGCTCAGACAAAAACGGCGCAAAGGGCGCCATCAGCTTCGACAGCTCCAGCAGCACTTCGTAGAGCGTGCTGTAGGCGGCGACTTTGTCCGGCGTAATGTCCTCGCCCCAGAATCGCCCGCGATTGAGACGGATATACCAATTGGTCAGATCTTCGATAAAGCCGAACAACTGTGGCACCACGTTATACAGCCGGTAGGCTTCCATCTCACGGGCCACATTGCTTTTAAGAGTTTGCAGCCGCGATAGCAGCCATCGATCGAGTACGTTATCGCCAGCTAACTGACCCTTGTCCGGCGACCAGTTATCGATCGCCGCGTAGGTTTTCAAAAAAGAAAACGCGTTGTACCAGGGCAGCAGTGCGCGTCGCACCATGTCTTTCACGCCCGAATCGGCAAAGCGCTGCTCTTCACCCTTCACCAAGCCTGAATTGATCGCGTACAGGCGCAGGGCATCTGCGCCGTAGGCCTCCATCAGGTCATCTGGCGGCGTGTAGTTGCGCAGGCTCTTCGACATTTTCTTGCCGTCTTCGGCCATCACCATGCCGTTGACGATGACATTGCGAAACGCAGGCTTATCGAACAGGGCAGCCCCAAGCACGGTCAACGTATAGAACCAGCCTCGGGTTTGGTCCAAACCTTCGGCGATAAATTCCGCTGGAAAACCCGCCGCAAAGACATCTTCATTCTCAAAGGGATAATGCAGCTGGGCATAAGGCATGGAGCCGGACTCAAACCAGCAGTCGAGCACCTCTTCGATGCGCTGATAGGTTCCCTGCTCACCGTCAACGCTGAACGTCACTGCATCGACGTGCTCTCGGTGTAAGTCCGTTACTCGCACACCGCTCAAACGCTCCAGCTCTGCTACCGAACCCACACACAGCGCGTTTCCGGTCACGTCGTTGATCCAAACCGGCAGCGGTGTACCCCAGACGCGGTTACGCGAGACCGCCCAGTCGATGGCGCCGTCAAGCCAATTGCCGAAACGGCCGTCCTTAATGTGTTCGGGTACCCAATTGATCTGAGCATTGGCCGCCAGCAACTTATCCTTGATCGACGTCACGCGCACATACCAAGACGGAATCGCCCGATAAATCAGCGGCGTATTGGAGCGATAACAGTAGGGATAGCTGTGCTGAATCACTTCCTGCTTGTACAGACTGCCATTGCTTTTCAGCGCCGCAATGATGCCCTTATCGGCCTCTTTGACATGCTGGCCTGCAAAATCTGGCACCTCGTCGGTAAACTCACCCGTCAGGGAGACCGGGCATACCAAGGCCTCTATGCCGTGCGCTTTGAGCACCCGATTATCGTCTTCGCCAAAGGCCGGGGCCTGGTGAACCAAACCCGTACCGCTATCTGTGGTGACATAGTCATCGCTCACCACCACAAAGGCACCAAGCTCTACCTGGTCGGTAAAGTAGGGAAAGATCGGCTCGTAGGCACGGCCTACCAGTTCACTACCCTTTAGCTCTTTGATCACTTCAGGGTTATCGCCCAGATAATGAGCCACCCGCGCCTTGGCCAAGTAGATGCGACGATCACCGTCTTGCACCAGTTGGTAGTCGATATCTGCTCCCACACAAACCGCGAGATTGGACGGCAACGTCCACGGCGTAGTAGTCCAAATCGCGAGATGTGCGTTTTCATCTTTGAGCTTGAGCAGCACGGTGACGGCAGGATCCTGCACATCTTGATAGTTAGAGGTGGCTTCAAAATTTGCCAGCGGGGTGCCCAGCGCCGTAGATAGCGGCACGACCTTCACTCCCTGATAAATCAGGCCTTTTTCCCACAGCTGCTTAAAGACCCACCAAACCGACTCCATGTACCAGGTGTCCATGGTTTTGTAGTCATCGTCAAAGTCGATCCAGCGACCGATACGAGTCACCGTATGTCGCCACTCCTTTACGTAGCGCTGCACAATGGACCGGCACTCGTCGTTGTAGCCAGCGACGCCGAGCTTGGCCACAGCATCCTGCGCCGACATACCAAGTTGTTTGTCGATCTCGTGCTCAATGGGCAGACCATGGCAGTCCCAGCCAAAGCGCCGCATGACATAGCGTCCCTTCATGGTCCAATAACGCGGCACGATGTCTTTTATCGTGCTCGCAACCAGATGGCCGTGATGCGGCAGACCCGTCGCAAACGGTGGCCCGTCATAAAAAATGAAGGGCTTCTTGCCCTTAGTTTTTTCCAGCGACTGTTTGAAGGCGTCCGTTTCCTCCCACAAATTGAGGATCTGGTGCTCCATATCAACAAAGGAAAACGCGCTGTTTTCTGACGATTCCGACATCAAGTGAGGCTCAGGTAAAAAGACGGCGGTATAGTAACCGCTTTGCTGATGCATTGACGAATATGGCATAGAACATCAGCAGAGAAAGCGTAACAACGGGAGGGGAATATGGATCTTAAGGGTATGCAGTTGGGGGCAGTGTTCCCTCATAACGAAATTGGCACGAATCCGGCCGACATCAAGGCGTTTGCTCAAGGGGTCGAGGCGCTGGGCATCTCCCATTTGCTGATTTATGACCACGTACTTGGCGCCGATCCAGAACGGGAGGGCGGCTTCCGCGGCCCCTACGACAAAGACGTCGCCTTTCACGAACCGCTGACCACGTTCGCCTTCATCGCCGCCGTCACCGAGCGTTTGGAGATGATCACCACCATCATGATTTTGCCCCAGCGACAGACGGTGCTCGCTGCGAAGCAAGCAGCCCAGGTCGCCCTGCTATCCAACAACCGCTTTAAACTGGGTATCGGCGTGGGTTGGAACGAGGTGGAATACGTTGGCCTCAACGAAGAATTTCGCAATCGCGGCAAACGCCAAAGCGAGCAAGTTGACCTGATGCGTCGACTGTGGAGCGAAGACTCACTGGACTATCACGGCGAATTTCACCGTATCGATAAGGCCAGCATCAAACCCCGCCCCAGCAAGGACATTCCCATTTGGTTCGGCGGCTCTGCGCCAGCACTGCTGGATCGCTGCGCCAAACTCGGCGACGGCTGGATACCGCTGATGGGGGCCAACGAAAAAGCACAGGCCTGCATTGATCGCATCAAACAGGGGCGAGCGGAGCAAGGTAAGAGCATGGATGACTTCGGCATTCAGGCCCAAGCTCAATACGCCGGTGGCTCCCCAGAACGTTGGGTAAAACACGCCAAGGCATGGCAAGACATGGGCTGCACCCATTTAGCCATCGCGACTCACAACGCAGGCGCAACCAATGTTGACGGACACCTAGCGAGAATTGCTGAGTATCAGGCGGCACTAGCCGAATAGTCATTTCGAACTAGCGGTAGCGCCTATGCTGCTGCTTGCGCGCTATATGTGCTAAACCGCCTAATTGCGGCCGCCTCTATTCCGCTGCAGATTGATCCTTATCTCATGGGGCAAAACCTTGTGTTTAGCGAACCACGTCACGGCTTGACGCTTGCTCTTTTGTCGCTTATAAACGACATTACGTGCATGGGATATGAAATACAGAGCACGGCAGAATTTGATCAATGGTTGCGCAGCCTGACTGACCACCGGGCCAAAGCTCGAATTGTTAGGCGGATCGGGCGCGTTCAGGCTGGTACTTTTGGAGATCACAAGAGTTTCGGCGACATTGGTGAACTGCGAATTCCAGAGGGCAAGGGATACAGGGTTTACTACACGATCCGCGGCCAAACAGTTGTGATTCTATTGTGCGGCGGGGACAAGACGAACAAACGCAGCCAGCAGCGGGACTTTGAACGTGCCAGACAGCTGCTAGAGCAGCTCAAGGAGAAACCATGGAACTAAAGAAATGGGACGCAGCAGAGTATCTGGACACGCCAGAGGCCCAACAGGAATACCTGCTCGCAGCGATGGAAGAAAACGATCCCGCAAGTCTTTGTGAAGCACTAGGCACTATCGCCCGCGCTCGGGGTATGACCGACATCGCAGAGGCGACGGGCCTTAATCGACAAGCACTCTATAAAGCGTTTTCCAGTGAAGGCGACCCTCGCGCCAGTACGCTTTGGAAAATGCTAGATGCGCTGGGGATTAAGCTGGTGCCGAAGATTGAGAAGGCTTCGTAAAATCACCCAAGCAGCGGTCTGTTGTCGAACGCGTGAACCGCCGCCTATACGACTTCGCTACCGGTTTTCGGGTGCCGGCTCACCATTCGATGCATTCCAGCACACACAATGACTGCACGCTCGGATTCAAAGTACTAATGCACTGATCCTTTTTCATGTTTGGATCACTTTCAGCATATTTCCGGCAATTTGATCTGCGTCGGAACTCGTGCTGACGAATTCGGCGTCTACTGGCGATGCCGACCACTAGCACCAAATGGCCCAGCGCGGGTATTACCTAGCTGCTTTGATCCAACGCATCTAAGCGCTGTTCAAGTTTTTCCAGCGTGCGTGCAAACACCGGTACGACGATTTGGTCAGCTCCCGTGGCGGCATATTCCGCCAAGGTATCCGGTGTGACCGGATGGCGATTCGGCCCCACGATAATCTGCAGCTCTGAGCGACGTCGGCCACTACCCGACAAGGCGGCGTCCAAACTGTTCAGCTTCTCCGCCAAGTCTGCTGGCGTGAGGTCATAGCCGTACCAACCATCACCAAGGCGCGCGACTCGTCGCATGGCGGCTTCAGACTCACCGCCGAAAATGATGGGCGGATGGGGGCGCTGCACCGGCTTGGGGTTGAAATGGCAGGGTTTAAGCTCAACGCTTTGGCCGCTGAACTCGGCGATGCCATCGGACCACAGGGCTTTCATGGCCAACAGGTACTCTTCCGTGCGAGGTCCGCGCGTGGAGAAGTCCATGCCAAGGTTGGCGAATTCTTCTTTTAGCCAGCCAATGCCGACGCCGAAATCTACTCGTCCACCAGAGAGATAATCCAAATCTGCAACCATCTTGGCGGTATAAACCGGCTGACGCTGGGGGACTAAGCAAATGCCTGTACCGAGCCGCAAGCGCTCGGTGTGAGCGGCTGCAAAGGTCAGTGCCGTGAAGGGATCGAGCAAGCCCTCAGGGTCGCCGGGTAAGCGGCCATCGTCAGAATAAGGGTAGGTCGATGCGTACTCGGGGAAGAAGAGCACATGCTCTGGCACCCAGAGACCGTGCACCCCCTTGGCTTCCACCAACTGAACCGCATTCTTAATGAAGTCGGGTTCCGTAGACTCGTTAAACGCCATGGCCACACTGATCTTCATAACTCTCCCCCTTTTCCCTTTTCCCTTTTCCCTTTGTTAGGCAGCGGCCCCTTCGATGATGAAGTCCGCCACCAGCTGAGGATCCTGCATCGCGATAAAGTGCGTCAACTCTGGCAGGTGCACATCTTGTCCGCGAGGAAACTGATCCGCCAGCTGCGGCCACGTAGGCGAGGCTGAAAAATCCATTTCCTTACTGTCCGGGTCTCGCGGGTTGGCGCGCAGCACGACGGCCGGCACCTCAATATCGCGAATAAGCTGATACAAATTTGCATCGAAATTGCCCAAGTAAATCGATGCTTCAACGTAACCCGGGCAGGCAAGCTCGTAACCTTCGCCGCCAGCGACGGGTAACAGCCCGTACTGGCAGTAGTCCTCGAACACTTCACGCTGCCAAACTTTGTAGGGCATGCGATCAGAAAACCGCTCCAGCATTTCGTCCACCGAGGCGAAGTGATTGCGCCGTCTGGCAACCGGGTGATCGTCTACCGACGCGGACGTCGACTCACGCTTTGCGGCATACACCTGCGGGTCAGATATCACGGGATCGACAAGCACGAGATGTCGAAAGAAGGCGGCGTTATGGCCTGCGACATGGGTAATGCAGTGGCCACCCATGGAGTGGCCGACCCCTATGGCGTCTTCTAGCTTGAGATGTTCACAAACGCGCAACAGGTCGTGCCCAAACTGCGCCCAGGTAAATGGCTGGCTGTTGCTTGAGCGGCCGTGACCGCGCATGTCGAGTGCGAATATGTGCCAATCTGCGGGCAGCTTTGCGACGATTTGATCCCAGCAACGCGCATGAAATCCTGTCGCATGGGCGAGCAAGACTTGCTGGCCACCGGGCTGACCCCATTCGAAGACGCATAGATCAACGTCGGGAAAATGAATTGTCTGCTGTTTTGGCATCAGGCTCATGCGTTCTCGCTCCATCGCTACCCTTAAATCCTAAGCTTGTCGGTGTAGTGCTTAGGTGAAACTGAAAATTAGGGGTAAGCTAATGCCCTGCAAGCCAGCAGACATGAACAGCCGAGAGCCGCATGACAAATCTCGAAGATGCCAGGGCCGAGATCGTTTCCTTCGATACAGAGCCACTGATTTTGGTCAACGAGGCCGATGAGCCCGTGGGCGCTCTGAGCAAAGTCGATTGCCACAAACATGGGGGCATCTTGCACCGCGCTTTTTCCCTGTTCGTTTTCAATGAACAGGGTGAGTTGCTCGTACACCAGCGGGCTGCCAGCAAGCCATTATGGCCTGGCTATTGGTCGAACTCGTGTTGCTCACACCCGCGGGTTGGCGAATCCATGGACCATGCCATCGCGCGGCGCAGCCAAGAGGAGCTGGGGTTTGCAACCGCGATGTCCTTTGTCTACAAATTTGAGTACACGGCCCACTTCAGCGACTTGGGAACAGAACATGAACTGTGTTCGGTTTACACCGGTGAGTACTGCGGCGAGCCAAACATTAACGTTGAAGAAATCAGCGATTACCGATGGATGAGCGCCGCCGAGGTAGATGCCTTTATTGCCGATGAAAACCAACCGACCACGCCGTGGTTTGCCATGGAGTGGCAGCAACTCAAATCTCGCGGCATCGTCTAAGCCTTTTTTCACCTTGCTTCATCTAACCTACCTTCATCGAGCTCGGTTTTACAGACGGTCCAGCTACCGCGGTATGCCGATCAAACCAGTCATCTGCTGAAACAGCCATGCGGGCACGCATACCGCGCTTTATTTTTGCCGTAGTGCCCGAGGGAAATGTCGCCATGCGCTTCGCCAGATCTGTGGCGTGGCGAATCACGTCCGCATCTGCAACGCAGACTGTGGCCAAGCCCAGTCGCTGAAGCTCAACACCTGAAATACGGTCACCAACAAGCGCGATTTGGGCAGCGACAGACTCACTGTGACGTAGATTCAACCAAGCCATGTTGTAGGGCGCCGCCATACCAATTTGTACCTCGCCTACCTGCAAGAAAGCCATTTCGCCCACCACTAAGTAATCGCAAGCGATGGCGAGGGCCGCGCCGCCATTGATCGCATACCGCTCCATGGCGCCAATGATCGGTGTCGCACATTCATATAACGCTCGATGGGCACCGCGCCAGATGGTCGAAAAGTCCGCCAGCCACTCGGGTTCAGGCGAATCGTTAAATGCCGCTAGATCAAGGCCCGAGCAAAAACTGCCCCCGGCGCCGCTAAGCACAATGACCTGCACGTCAGCGTCATCATCAAGCAGACGGATACCGTCAGCGAGTCCGCGTCCCAGCGGCCCGACAATGGCGTTTTTGCGCTCAGGCCGATTCAAGACCACCTCGCCCCAGCAGCTACCACCCTCTTCGCTGTGCTTTAAAACCAAGACGTCGTCGTTGTCTGCTAACAAGTTCTTCATTTGCACTCCCCAATCTAGATCAACATCAATATACCAGCCACCAATAGGGCCATGCCAAAAACCTCGCGGCGCGAGATACGTTCATTCAATAACCACACCGACGTAATCAAGGTGAAAAGCAGCTCAATTTGTCCCACCGCTCGCACCATGGCGGCATTGTGCATGGCCATGGCAGTAAACCAACAGGCCGAAGCAGCCATGGCGACCATGCCTACCATGAGCGCAGGCCGCCAACGATGAGTCACTGCCGTAAGTTGCCCAGGTTCAGACACACGCAGATAGATGCCCATGACGGCAGTTTGCACCGTCACCGCGATAGCAAGTGTCCATGCAGCAACCAGTAAAGTTTGAGAAAAACTCGTGGCCTGAGACGTCGCTTCGAGCAGCGCGAGACTGGCCCCTCGATAACAGATCGAACAAAGCGCCAGACAGGTGCCTGCCAGCACACCGAACCAAACTCGACGATCCGCTCGCACCAGGTCCTTGGGCCGGATATTGCCGGAGAGCAAGAACACGCCGACCAAGCTGATGCCAATGCCAGCCAGAGCCATGGGCCCAACACCCTCGCCCAGAATGACAAGACCCAACAACGCCGCCTGTACTGCTTCTGTTTTACTCAACGCAGTACCCAGCGCGAAGTGTGAACCACTCACCGCCGCGACCAAGGCGGATGTCGCGATGATTTGGGTGACCGCCCCCGACAGCACATACAGCCAGAACTCCAAGTCCAAGCTTGGCGCGGCAACCTGAGAGACTAGGGATAACAGGGCCAAAAATAACCAAACGAAGGGCAAGGCAAACAAGAACCGCACATAGGCCGCGCCATTAACCGATAGGTCTTCAGTCAATTGCCGCTGGAGTAACGAGCGGAGATTCTGCAAAAACGCACCGGCTATGGTGAGTAGAACCCATACGCTCATGCAGGGCGCACCGCCACCAAGGAGATTTTGTGGAAACGCAGGGCCAGTACAAATGACGCGGCGACGAGACCCAGCGCTAGCCCCACCCAATAGCCGTGGATGCCGTAGTCCAAATCGGTGAAGAAGCCGAAGCCAAGCGTCCAGGCGATGGGAAATCCAAAAAGCCAGTAACAGCCAAAGGCGATAAAGAATGGAACAGCGGTATCCTTGAAGCCACGCAATGCTCCCATGGCGTTGACCTGCACGCCGTCAAAAATCAAAAAGCAGGCAACGATCCCCAGCAAACCACTGGCAATGCCAACCACCTGCTGCTGCTCGGTGTACAGCGAGATCAACGTGGTACCGAAGATCAGCAAAACAATGATAGAGACGATGGCGAAACCTGCGCTGGTGGCCATGGCGAGCCAGCCAGTTTTTCTGGCCGCCGCAAGATCACCAGCGCCAACATTGAAGCCCACACGAATCGATGTGGCCATGCCCAAACCCAAGGGCACCATAAATACGAGACCGCTGAGATTGTTGATGATTTGATGCGCTGCCACGGTCTCTGGCCCCAAGCGACCGATGAGTAGCGTCACAACGGAGAAAAAACCGAACTCAACAAAGGTGGCCATGCCAATGGGGAGGCCGAGTTTAAACAGCGTACCGATCTGCGCGGTATCGGGTCGACTGAAGCGCTGCAACAGCCCCACTTTGCGAATGCGCGAAAACTGCACAACCGTGGCCATGGCCAGGAACTCGAGCAACATGATGAGCGCCGTTGCCCAACCGCAACCCTCGGCACCCATGGGCTCGATACCCCAGCCACCAAAAACGAACCAGTAGTTGAGCGGTATTTTGAGCAGCAGTCCCCCACCTGCGATGAGCATGGCAGGCTTGGTCCAAGACAGACCTTCGCACAGGTAGCGCAGGGCGAAATAGCCAAGTACTGGCACGATGCCCCAACTCACTGCATCGAGATAACCTGTAGTGACCGCGACAATATCGGCTTCGATTCCGAGGCCGCGATATACCAAACCCGCGTTTTGCAGTGCCATAGCCAGCAGCGAACCCAGCACCAACGCGATCCAAAGACCCTGCCGGGTCACCTCACCGACTTCAGATACTTTGCCCGCGCCATTGAGCTGGGCGATCATTGGCGTGGTGGCCATGACAACACCGCTAACCAACATCAACGTCGGCCAAAGAACCGCACCACCCAGTGCAACGCCAGCAAGCTCCAGGGCACCCACCCGACCGGCCATGATGGTATCCACAACACCCATGCCCATCTGCGCAAGCTGCGCAGCAACCAAGGGCAGCGCGAGCTTGATCAGCTTGGTTAATTCATAGCGGGAGCTACCCGCCGATGCATCGTGGGCCATGATTGTCAGCATTGGAGCCAAAAGGGTCGCGATTGTACGCTTCTTTTTGTGCAATGCCTGTCGCGGGTCAGCCGCTGTGTGACGGGGCAGGAAAAACCAGCGGTTTCGCGGATAGCACCCCCAGGAAGAAGGTAAATGGGAATCATTATCATTTGCAAAAACAATCGTAGATGGCTATTTGATAGGCAATGCCTATAACTATGATCTAAACATTCAAATGGAAAGCTCGACGCCAGCACCTATACTGCGCCGCATCGGTAGGCCGCTCGCCGATGACTCGAGAATGTTTTTCGAGTCTTTGACAACCGGTTCCACCAATCGAACCACTTTAACCATCATGGAGTTCATGCAAATGGATCTTAAAGAAAGCCAAACTTTGCAAAACCTGAAGGACGCCTTTGCTGGCGAATCTCAAGCGAACCGTCGTTACCTGTACTTCGCAGCAAAGGCTGACGTAGAAGGCGAGAACGACGTAGCGGCAGTATTCCGCTCTACCGCTGAAGGCGAAACCGGCCACGCGCACGGTCACTTAGAGTACATGGAAGCCGTCGGCGATCCTGCCACCGGCCTACCCATGGGCAACACGGCAGATAACTTGCGCGCATCTGTTGCTGGCGAAACGCACGAGTACACCGATATGTACCCGGGTATGGCCAAGACCGCTCGCGATGAAGGTTTTGACGAAATCGCGGATTGGTTTGAGACGCTAGCGAAAGCCGAGCGCTCTCACGCGAATCGTTTCCAGAAAGCTCTGGACGCGATGGGCTAAGCCCAACCACTTCGCGCGACATACGCGAACATTAAGGGGGCTTGAACAAGCCCCTTTTTTGTTGGCAAATCAAAGATAGCCACCGTTAATCATTTCTATAGAGGTCTTCAATGAGCACCAAAGAGGGTAATTTACAGGCGCCGAAGCGCGATGCTCTGGATTGGAAAAATCCTGAGTTCTACGACGAGGCATCCCTGCACGCGGAAATGGAACGGGTCTTTGATGTCTGTCATGGCTGCCGCCGCTGCGTCAGTCTGTGCGACTCCTTCCCGACGCTGTTCGATCTGATTGACGAGTCAGACACCTTCGAGGTGGACGGCGTCGACAAGGCCGACTACGGCAAAGTAGTCGACCAGTGCTTTCTCTGCGACCTGTGCGCAGAAACCAAGTGTCCCTATCTACCACCCCACGAGTGGGCGCTGGATTTCCCGCATCTTATGTTGCGCGCCAAGGCACAAAAATTTCAGAAAAAGGACACCAAGTGGCGAGATCGGATCATTACCTCCACCGATCCCATATTCGACACGATCTCAACACCGGGTATTGCCCAGCTTGCTAACGCAGCTGCAGGTTCAAAGACCCTGCGCAAGGCGGGCGAGGCGCTATTCGGCCTGCACCATGAGGCCCCCCTACCCCACTTCAGTCCTAAGGCGTTGACCAAACAGCTACCCGCCACCCTCGGTGACGAAAAACCGGTGACAGCTACCGAGCGCACCACTGGCAAAGTAGCCATCTATGTGACCTGCTACGGCGATCATAACGAACCACAAATGGTGGAAGACCTCGTCGCGGTGCTGAACCACAACAACGTACCGGTGAAGATTTTGCAGGACGCCAAATGCTGCGGCATGCCGAAGCTCGAGCTCGGCGACTTGAAAAAAGTCGAGAAGATGAAAGACGCCAACATTCCGGTGTTTCAGCAGGCCATCGCCGAGGGCTACGACATCATCGCGCCGATTCCATCCTGTGTGCTGATGTACAAGCAAGAACTGCCGCTGATGTTTCCTGAAGACGATGCCATCGCCAGCGTCAAGGCCCACTTCTTCGATCCCTTTGAGTACCTCATGCTGCGGCACAAGGACGAACTCATCGATACCGAATTCCCCCAGCCGCTGGGCAAGGTGGCCTACCACGTGGCCTGCCATCAGCGGGTGCAGAACTTCGGCATGAAAACCCGCGACTTTTTGCAGCTGATTCCTGACACCGAAGTCACCGCCATCGAGCGTTGCTCCGGTCACGACGGCACCTATGCGGTGAAAGCAGAAACCTATGAGAAGGCGAAGAAAATTGCACGGCCTGTGGTGCGACGCGTCGTCGACAGCGAAGCCGACACCTTTGGTTCTGACTGTCCGATGGCAGGGCGATTGATCGCTGACGGCATGGATGAGGGCGAGGCACAGCACCCAGTCAGCATGGTGCGCAAGGCCTACGGCATTTAGGCACCGCTCGATTAACGACTCAGAAAGAGAAGACAAATGACACTCACTCGATCAGACCTTTGGTCCTTAGAAGAGTACGCTTCGCGCCGCCAAGCGTTCCGCGCGGAAGTAATCGCGCATAAGAAGCTGCGCAACATTGCACTTGGGCCCCACGCGACCCTGTACTTTGAAGACCGCCTGACCATGCGTTACCAAATACAAGAAATGCTTCGTGTTGAGCGCATTTTCGAAGCTGCGGAAATCGAGGAGGAGTTGGAGTCCTATAACCCACTCATTCCTGATGGCAGCAACTGGAAAGCCACCTTCATGATCGAGTACGGCGACGTTGAAGAACGCAAAGTCGCACTCGCCACCATGGGCGGTATCGAGCAGACCGTCTGGGTACGTGTTGGTGAGTCCGGCGAGAAGATCTTCGCGATTACCAACGAAGACATGGAGCGCACCCGAGACGAAAAAGCCGCCGCCGTGCACTTCATGCGGTTCGAACTAGGCGACAGCGACATTGCCAGCCTCAAATCAGGTGAATCGCTGTTTATGGGCATTGACCATGGATCACTACCGGGCATTTATGAGGTCGCCGCGGACCAGCGGACTGCGCTTATAGCGGACCTGGCCTAGGCGGGATCTGGGCCGGACTGGATCGCAGCAGGGCTCAAAGCCCTGCCATGCACTGCTTGAGCACCGTGGCAACCTGCTGCAGTAAGTCACCACGCGTTGACGTCGCACGCCAGCACAGTCCCAACGTTCTCATCGGCTGATCAGCGCCCTTGGCCGCAAAAGGTATGTAGCGAATACGCTCATCCGCCTGAAGATTCTGGGGCACCGCGAGCTGAGGAATCAGTGTTACGCCGACCCCTGCCGCAACAAGCTGGCGCAGGGTTTCTAAACTGGTCGCACTGTAGCTTTTGCTTTCGATACCGCGGTGGGTCTGACAGACCTCTAAGGCCTGGTCACGAAAACAGTGACCATCTTCAAGCAGCAGGACTTCTTCACCCTCTAAGTCATCAGAGGTTACACGGGCTAGCTCAGCCTTTGGGTGATGCGCCGGCACAGCCAGCACGAAGGGCTCGTCATAGAGCGCGATCTCCTCAACATTCTCCTCGCCCAGTGGCAGCGCCAGCAGGGTGGCATCTAGGTCCCCGTGTTTGAGCATGCGCGAGATATTGGCGGTCTGACCCTCTGTTAACTGAATACGCAGGTTAGGGAAGGCCTGCTGCAGTGGCACCAGAACTTTCGGCAGCAAATAAGGCGCCATGGTGGGAATGATGCCAACCCTGAGATCCCCCCCCATGGGGTCACGCAACTGTTCTGATAACGCCGTGAGCGAATTCACTTCGACCAATATGCGCTGGGTTTGCTGCACGATTTGCTCGCCCTCTGGGGTGAGCATGACCCGGCGATTGCTGCGTTCAAACAGCACCACGCCTAGGGTTTCCTCGAGCTTTTTTAGCTGCGTTGAGAGCGTTGGTTGGCTGACGAAACAGGCTTCCGCCGCGCGACCAAAATGTCGATGTTCGGCCACCGCGACCAAATAGCGCAGATCACGCAGATTCACTGCCCGGCGCTCACGCCAGACTGCTCGAGTATGTAATCCACCGCATGACCCAAATCCTCGTCGGTGCACTGCCAGCACATGCCCTTTGCCGGCATGGAGTTCAAGCCGTTAATCGTCGAATTCACCAAGGTCTGCCGTCCCTTGGCAATTCGTGCTTGCCAAGCGTCGGTGTCGCCGAGTCTGGGCGCGCCGCTGATGCCTGGGTTGTGGCAAGAAATGCAGGCTTCGTTGTAGGTCGACTGGCCTGGGTGCGCGTTGGCTGCCATTTCAGCGGACTCACCAGAGCAGGCACCCAAAGCCAATGCCAGAACCCATACTCCCACGTGCTTGCCCATCGTTCCTACCTGCTTCACTTGTGACTCCTGATTTGTGCTTGCGCAGATGGCGCTTATCGCTATTCCAGTGCAAACCTATCGGCATCTAGGCCCACAGGAAAGGCTTGTCGCAGTGACGTCAATACCGAAGGTTCCAATGTCGCGAAGGTCACACCCTCAGCTTGATCCGCAGCCACCAACACTTCGCCATCGGGCGCATAGACTCCACTATCGCCAGCATAGGACAGACCGTTGCCGTCGTTTCCAACAATGTTCACACCCACGCAGTAACTCTGATTTTCAATTGCACGAGCGCGTAGCAACGTTTGCCATGCCAGCGCCCTTGCCGCTGGCCAATTCGCCACGCAGAGCAGCAAATCGTAGTCACCTTGATTGCGCAGCCACACAGGGAAGCGCAGGTCATAACAAACACTCAAACAAATACGCCAATCCTTATAAGAAACAGTGACGCGTTCACTGCCCGCATCGAAAAACTGATGCTCATCAGCCATACGAAACAAATGGCGCTTGTCATAATGCTGAATCTCGCCGTCAGGCGTTGCCCAGATAAAGCGATTAAAATAGCCACCGTCCTCAATAATGAGGCTGCCGCAGACTACCGACCCAAGTGCTCGGGACTGCGCTTTCATCCAGCCTACCGTGTCGCCATCCATAGGCTCCGCCAGCAATGTTGAGTCCATGGTGAATCCGGTACTGAACATCTCCGGCAACACCACAACATCGCAGGGCTGGCTTAGATCACCCAACTTAGCGGCGAAATCTTCCCGATTGCCCGCCGGGTCGTGCCAACGCGTGGTCGACTGCACTAACGCAAACGTTATAGGCGACACAGGATATCTGCTGCCTTAGCCAAGGTGTCATCGTCCTTGGCAAAACAAAATCGCAGTGCGCGATGACGACAGGCCTCAGGGTTTTGATAAAAAACGCTAATCGGTATGGAGGCGATACCCTGTTCGCAGGTCCATCGGTGGGCTAGGGACACATCGCTCTCTGCGGAGATCGCGTCATAGCCCAGCAACTGAAAGTATGTGCCTTGGCTTGGCACGACGG
>ERZ802830.2223-NODE-2223-length-17743-cov-12.2766_pt1 | contig 17743 bp, 17 predicted proteins | sample MGYA00345654_ERZ802830 | MGnify/ENA primary metagenome ERZ802830 (study PRJEB30503, sample SAMEA104212375) | marine metagenome | biome: Westerlies Biome; feature: [SRF] surface water layer (ENVO:00010504) within the epipelagic zone...; material: water...
CCCTATCGGCATCAGTTTCAAGATGTCTGTCCAGGCAATTATAAGAAAGGTTTAGCTCTCCATCTTTGAACCATTTGTAAAAAGGTGAATTTGAATCATCTAAAACTTCGGTAGGTTCTTTATACCATGTAATTCTTTCGAGAGCTTGTTTTTTCCAAAACTCTAAACGATTTTCTTTTGCTTCTGTAAACCAATCGCTTGTTGCATTTGCATTGTTGGCAAGGGTGTCAGATGGGCTAAATTTTCTATTTTCTTCTAATAAGTTTTCTATTTTTTTGTTCATAGGAATACTCCTTTTTTATAAGTATAAATAAAAAAGTTAAAGAATATCTACTTAGCTTGTCATAAAATAGTAATTAAAACCATCACAAAGAGCGTTCCAGGATGCATTGATTATATTTTCATGCACACCTATAGTACTCCAGTTTTTAGTTGTATCTGTAAACTCTATTAATACTCGAGTTTTTGCTTCGGTTCCATCAGAAGAATCAATAATTCTTACTTTATAATCAACAAGTTTTATTGTTGTGACGTTTGGATAGTCATTCTCTAGGGCTGTTACAAGAGCTTTACTCAAAGCATCAACAGGGCCAACCCCCTCACCGGTTGTAACATATCTATTTTCATTCACTATAAGTTTTGTTACTGCCTCAGAGATGACATTTTCAGAATTTCTTCTTTCGGAAAATACTCTAAAGCTTTCAAAACTGAAATACTCTGGGACTGTATTTTTTACTTTATTCATAAGTAAATATAAAGATGCATCTGCAGCTTCAAATTGATACCCGGCATGTTCGAGGGTTTGTACCTCATTAATCAATTCCTTTGCATCGTCATTAGAAAAATCTAATCCGAATTCATTTGCTTTAGTGATTACGCTTGCTCTTCCAGCTAATTCTGAGACAGTAGTTCTTGTGAAGTTTCCGACAGAAGCAGAGTCAATATGTTCGTATAATGAACTATCTTTGGCCATACCGGAAGCATGTAGACCTGCCTTGTGAGTAAAAGCTGCTGATCCAACGTAGGGCTGTCTTGAGTCAATTGAAACATTGACTAATTCTGCGATATGATTTGCAATTGGAGTAAGCTTTTTCAATGACTCTAAATTTATTGTTTCATGGCCCATTTTTAAAGATAAGTTTGGAACAAGAGTGCAGAGATCAGCATTTCCGGTTCTTTCACCATATCCGTTCATAGTCCCCTGAACATGATCAACTCCTAAGTTGACTGCAGCCATTGAATTTGTAACGGCACATCCATTATCATTTTGAAAATGTACACCAAACTTTTGGTTTTCATATCTTGGCAATATTTCAGATAATATTGTGTGAACCTCAGACGGCAAAGTTCCCCCATTTGTATCACAAAATATAAAGCAATCAACGCCAGCAGTTATTACTGCATCCATTATCTCTAGACTTGTTTTGGAATCTTCTTTGTAGCCATCAAAAAAATGTTCTGCATCAAAGAAAACTTTTTTGCCATTTGAAGCAAGATATTTGATTGTATCAACCGCCATATCGATAGCACTTTTAACATCTGTTTGAATAGCTTTAGTAATATGTAGATTTGATGATTTTCCTACGATGCAGACATAGTCTGTACCCGAATCAATAAGTGCTTGAACTTGTGGATCTTCATCTACTTTTGAGTTCAGTTTTCTTGTTGAGCCAAAACTTACTAATTTTGCATTTTTTAATTTGAGTTCACCTTTAGCCCTACTAAAAAACTCTTCTTCTTTAGGTGACGCTCCAGGCCAGCCACCTTCAATAAAGGCTACACCTAAATCATCCAATAATTCAGCAATAGCAAGCTTGTCCTTCACAGAGGGTGATATCCCTTCTTGTTGAAAGCCATCTCTCAAAGTTGTGTCAAATATATCTATTTTCATATCTAAAAAAAAACCCCTGCCATGCAAGGGTAACAACGATATGTTCGTTGTCCTTAATTAATAATTATGATATTCATCATGTATCAATATTACTTATTTCTATTGCGTTGTCTAGCAATTATATAGCCGAGCAATAACAGGCAGAACAGTAACCCAATAATATAAACTTGGGTTAATTCTTGTGTATTTGATGACATCAGAAAGGTTTGCTCAAGTAAACCAGAATGTTGAAAAATTACTTTATTATCAACAATATTTTCAATTTTTGGTTCAGTTACTCTCCCTGGAAGCTGAATACTTAAACTACCTGAGTAGATATTTTCTATTCCTTCTATCTCTTCATCTGCACCATTAAGAATTTTTGCAAAAGAACCAGAAATACTTCTTTTATTCCCATCTGATGAAATTGAAATATCTGATAATGGAAGTAGTAATAGCTCAGTGTTTTCATCCTCACGGAGTATTTCTAACTGATTTTCAAACTCTTCGATATTTTGAAAATTATTTCTAATTAGAATACCTAATTTATCATTATCCTCATAAATAGTTGAACCAAAGCCATCTGGCATTGCATTAAGTATTGCATTCAGACCACCAATAGATGTTTGACCTGTTTCTACAGCATATAGTTGTGCTTCTTGGTCAAGAAGAATCGCTATTCTATAATCTCCAGAATTATCTTCGTTAAGTTTTATTTCCATTGTCCAAGTGGCTTCACAAGCTGAGAACAACCAAAATATGAGCAAGATAAGAAGAGTCCTAGATTTTTTCATTTAGAATTCCTATCATTTTATTTGCAGCAATCTTTCGATGACTTATATTATTTTTTTCAACTGAGGTTAATTCTGCAAGGGTTTTGCTGTCATATTCAAATATAGAATCATAACCAAATCCATTTACACCCCTTGGCTTTTGGGTAATCACACCTTCAAGAATTCCTTCTGTGGTAATTTCAGTTTTGCCATCATAAAAATAGAGGACTGTTTGGAAGTGAGCACTCCTATCTTTTTTTTCAGATAGATTGGTAAGTAGCTTCTCAATATTTTCAATGTCTGAAGCATTCTCACCGGCGTATCTTTTTGATCGAAGACCAGGCATCCCATTAAGTGAATTTACAAATAAACCAGAATCATCAGAAATTACAGGAATTTGGTAGTGATTATAAATTTCAAATGCTTTTTTTTGTGCATTTTCAAGAATTGTATTTTTATCCTCGATAACTTCAATCAAGTCTTCCTTGTAGATTGCTTTATGAAAGTTACCACTATCTTTAAATATTTTAGAAATTTCTTTATGTTTGTTTACATTTTTAGTGGCAAGAAGTATATCCATCAGCTTTTTTGAATAGTGATTATTTTTTCGATTTCTGGTTTAGTTATTTCAAATAACTTATCGAGGTCTTCTTTAGAAAATGGTTTTTTTTCGGCTGTTCCTTGAATTTCAAGTATCTCAAAATTGTCATTTAATACAATGTTTAAATCTACCTGAGCATTTGAATCATTTTGATAATCAAGATCAACTATATACTCACCGTCTACAATACCTACTGATAAAGCTGCAACATGATTCATCAAGGGATTTTGATTCATTTCACCTTTTTCAACTAATTTATTAAATGACTCATTTAATGCTATCCAAGAACCATTAATTGAAGCAGTTCTAGTTCCTCCATCTGCTTCTAAAACATCGCAGTCTACAGTTACTGAATAGCCGTTTAGTAGTTTAAGATTACAAACCGCTCTTAATGATCTTCCAATCAATCTTGAGATCTCTTTAGACCTTCCACCTTCATATGATTTTCTCGGTACTCTACTACCAGATGACCCAGGAAGCATACTGTATTCGGCAGTTACCCATCCTGAATCGCTATTTTCAAGCCATCTTGGTAATCTATCCGAGATTGAAACTGTTATTAATACTTTTGTGTTTCCTGATTCATAAAGTACAGATGTATTTTTAGAATTGATAAAATCTTTTGTTACTTTTACTTCTCTCATGTTATGGGGATAGCCTTTCTATTTTCCATTTATCGCTCTGTAGGAAGTAAGAGAATCTGTCATGGGTTCTATTATCTCTTCCTTGCCAAAATTCCCAATAAACTATGTTTATACTAAACCCACCCCAATTGTCTGGTCTTTGAATTTCTTTATTTTTATATTCTATCTCAAGCTCAGCTATTTTTTTTTCAATCTCAATTCGCCCTTGAATTACTTCACTTTGATTTGAGGCAATAGCACTTAATTGTCCACCTCTAGGCCTTGAGTTAAAATAATCATCAGACACTTCTGGTGAGGCTTTTTTACAAATACCCTCAAACCTGATTTGTCTATGAATTTCGGGCCAATAAAATATCCCTGAAATATTTGGATTATTTAATATTTCTTTTGCTTTGGGACTTTCATAATGTGTATGGAATATTAATTCACCCCCTATGAGGTCTTTAAATAGAACATATCTAGATCTTGGCTTATTTTCATCACTTACCGTAGAAATTGCCATGGCATTTGGTTCATTTGCTTCAATTTTTATAGCTTCATCTAACCATTTTTTAAATTGATCTATTGGATTAACAAGTAGTTCATTTAAATTAAGCTCTTTATTGCCGTAGTCTTGTCTTAGCGAAGCTAAAGTGTTTGAAATTTTTTCCATTAACTAGATTTTATATAATTTAATGCTGATCCTGCTTTAAACCATGTTATCTGCTCATCAGATAGAGAGTGATTTGTAAAAATCGACAGAATTTTTCCGTCAGATTTTTCAACATTAACTACAACTTGTTTATCAGGTTCTATGTTTGATGGGTCTTGAATTGTTAACTTATCATCCTGATCAATCAATTCGTAGTCATCTTTATTATCAAATGTTAAAGCTAGTATTCCCTGTTTTTTCAAATTTGCTTCATGAATTCTTGCAAAACTTTTAACAATAACTACTTTACAACCCCTAAATCGGGGTTCCATTGCTGCATGTTCACGAGAAGAACCCTCGCCATAGTTTTCATCTCCAATGGCTACCCAGTTGACAGAGTTTTCGTGGTAACTTTTTGCCAAATCTGGAAGAGACATAATTTCATGAGTTAATAAATTATTTCCCATCCCTGAATCTGATGCAAAGGCGTTGTTTACGCCAATAAATAAGTTTTGAGATATATTTTCTAGGTGGCCTCTAAACTGTAGCCATTTACCAGCTGGGGAGATGTGGTCAGTAGTACATTTGCCAGTGGCTTTCATTAAAATAGTCATAGAGTCATAATTGTTTTTATCAAATGCTTCAAATGGCTCTAATACTTGCAATCTGGACGATTGAGGGTCAATAATTACTTCAATACCTTCACTAGATTCTGACGGTTGAATAAATCCTTCAAGAGTTTGTTCAAATCCAGCTGCAGGTAGCTCGTCGGCTACTGGGGGCGTTAACTTAACTTCATCTCCATTTTCATTAATAAGAGTTTCAGATAAAAAGTCAAAATCTAGAGATCCTCCGAGAGCGAGACCTATAACGCTTTCAGGAGATCCAATGAAAGATAAGGTTTCTGCATTACCATCGTTACGGGCTGGAAAGTTCCTGTTGTAAGAAGACACTATTGAATTACTGTCTCCTTCTTTGATGTCATCTCGTTTCCACTGTCCTATACATGGGCCACAAGCATTTGCAAGTACTGTTGCTCCAATTGCTTCTAAATCTTTTAAGTATCCATCTCTTTCAATTGTTGCTCTAGTTTGTTCTGATCCAGGAGTGACCATCAAAGGAACTTTTGACTTTAATCCTTTTTTTGCAGCTTCACGTGCAATAAATGCTGCCCTGCCAATATCTTCATAGGATGAATTTGTACACGAACCTATCAAAGCGCTAGAAATTTGCATTGGATATTTGTTCTTTAATGCGTCTTCTTTTAATCTTGAAACAGGTCTTGCTAAATCTGGAGTGTGTGGTCCTACTATATGTGGTTCCAAGGAATTAAGGTCAATTTCTATAACTTGATCAAAATACTTCTCTGGAGATTCCAAAATTTCCCTATCAGCAGTAAGAATATCCATATTCCTGTCTGCTAATTTAGCTAAATCTTCTCTACCTGTAGCAATTAAATATTCTTTACCTTTGTCATCAAAAGGAAAAATGGAACATGTTGCTCCAATCTCGGCACCCATATTAGTAATTGTTGCTTTCCCTGTAGTGGATATAGTTTCTGTTCCTTCTCCAAAATATTCTACAATTGCATTTGTCCCGCCCTTTACAGTTAATATTTCAGCAACTTTTAAGATTATATCTTTTGGCGCTGTCCATCCACTTATCGAACCCGTAAGCTTTACACCGATTAATTTTGGTATTTTTGTGTTGAAAGGCATTCCTGCCATTACATCTACAGCATCTGCTCCCCCAACACCTATAGCTATCATTCCAATTCCACCTGCATTTGGAGTATGACTGTCTGTACCAATCATCATCCCGCCTGGAAATGCATATTGTTCTAGCACAACTTGATGAATAATTCCTGCACCCGGTCCCCAGAAACCAATTCCATATTTTTCCGAAGAAGATCTTAAAAAATCAAAAACTTCTTTGTGTGTTTTATTTGCAACCTGTAAGTCACTATTGGCACCTTCATATGCTTGGATTAAGTGATCACAATGTACAGTTGTTGGAACTGCAGTTTTAGGTAATTCGGCCTGCATAAATTGGAGAATAGCCATTTGCGCTGTCGCATCTTGCATTGCGACTCTGTCTGGAAGAAAGTCTCCAAAATCTTCACCTTTATCCAAAGAGATTGAAGTTACATCTTTCGCATGACCAAAGAGTAATTTTTCAGAGAGGGTTAGAGGAGAATTTTTTCTTTCCCTTAAAACCTCTATATTTTTAATAATTTTTTCATAAGCTTTTGAAACTAATTCAACCTGAGTTCTCGATAAGTCCATAATGATGATTATATTATTAATTTCATCTAAAGATAAGATTATCTAAATTCAACACAAGTATTCTGGAAGTCACAAAAGTTACACCAATCACCTACTGTAAATTTAGGTTGTAAAGCATCACTAGGATCCCAGTGTCCAATAGTTTTGGCAATTGAGTCAAATTTGTTTCCTAAGGCTTCAATTTGATCCTGAGTAAACCTTCTTTCCACAATTTTTTCCTCTTTATCATTGGTATATATGTGCAGAACAACTACTTCACTTTCCTTCGTTTGGATGAATGCTCCCAATGCATATAACTCTGCCTCAGCTGAATGTTGAGGGAGTTGCGCGCCAGTTTTAAGTTCAACAACAAGAGGAATACCATCTAACCTGCCTACTAAATCAGCAGAACCCATAAATGTCGCTGCTATTTTACCGTCATAAACTTTGTTACTCTTATTTTGAACTATCCCATCTGTAATGGCGGTAAAGCCGAGCACCCTTTCTCTAGATGTAATTTCAAGATTGTTAAAACCTTTAATTTGATTAAGCAGTTGTTGATATTTTTTGGTTACCTCCACCGCTACTTCTTCATCTTCGGCTTTAAGCAAATTTTTTAATCTATCTATTTCTCCAGATTTCTGAGGGTTTTCATTATTTAAAAGCATCATTCCAGAGAATTTATGAAAACTTATACCAACTTTCATTGGGAATGGGTCCGACTCCTTTTGTTCTTTGGGAATACCATACTGTGTTTTCCATGCGAACTGTCTTTCACAATTATCCTTATTTAATAAATTAGTTTTTGAGATAACAATTCCTCTATAATTTCTTTTTGTTCCTTCTCCATTAATACTTGGATATTCACCACATGATGATGCTCTTTCGCAAAGGGTACAGTGACTTCCAGGAGAAAGTTTTATATTCTCATTTATAAAGTCTTCAAGCACTAAGAAATTACTTTCAACTATTTCTTCGGAATTTTCGATACTGCCTATTTCAAGAAGATCGTTGTTATAAAGATCTGCAACATAAAAGGTTTCATTCTCCAACTTTGTCTTTAATATTATCGCTTTGTCTAAGTCACTAACTCCCCTTTTACCGGTTTTTAATTTTACATACTCGGTGGAAACCTCATCTTCAAATTCGAATTGAGTATGGGCATTCATGAATACTTCCTCACCGTTAATCACTTTAGAAATGCTACTGCTGGGAAAGTCTGCATTTAGATTCGCAGTATTTTTGTGATAAATATTCCTAAATCTCCTAAACAAGTCTGAAGCAATTTTTTTTTGCAATTTATCAAAGTACTTAAAGTTATTTTCCTCTGCTTGATCGATTGCAACTTCCTCGGGAGCTTGGTTTACTAACCATTCTATGATCGCGTCGTTGACGCTTTTCCATCTTTGTAGATTGGCATTTGGTATATGGGTTGTATTATATTTTTTGTATTCAGATCCAAGACATTGTGACATTTTATTAATTTTCGTAGTTGAAAAACTAACTGGATTATCGCTCATACATTAAAGATACTAAGTTGCAACAAAACTTTGAGTAATTAAAGCACATATTTTATAAACTATTAAATTATTTTTTAAAAATTAAAAACCTTTAAGATAGCTCTACAAAGTGAAGTAGATGTTTACTAAGCTTTGAGGAAAAGAGAATTCGTTAAATTTATAAAGATTTAACATAAGGGTTCTCTTTTCTGTTGTTAGTGAGAATATAAAAAGACGGTGATTATCTATACTTCCTACATTACTAATCACTAAAATTACCTTATGGAAAAAAGAATAAGTAAGAGTTTTAAATCTTTTTTTGGAAGTTTGTACCCACACTTTAATAAAGATGAAGTAGAAAATTCAGAGGAATATTTTTTGTTTATATTAAAAAATTATCCTGATAAATCTGAAATCAAACAGTTAAAAGTTTTCTTTTACATATTTTCTTTGGGCATAAGAAAACTATTTTTACCTGACAAAAATATTCCTAATTTTATAAACAATCTGCAAAGCTCTGATATTGAAATTTTTAGGAAGCTTGGCTTCAGCATGACAGCACTTTTTGGTCTAAGTACGGTAAGGTCACTCAGTGGAGAAGGATCGGTATATAAATATCTTGACTATCCAATCTACAAAAATTCAAAGATAGAAAAAAGAGAAAACGCAATACCAAAAAGTATAGAGGTTGCCGTCATCGGTAGCGGTGCAGGTGGAGGTATCGCTGCTAATTTATTGAATAAAAAATATGAGGTAGGCATATTTGATAAAGGAAGCTTTCCAAATGGAGCAACTAATAATGAAACCTTTGGTTACCACAACTTTTATGAAACTAATGCAATTCAACAAACTAGAGGATATAAAGTTCAGCTTCTAGCAGGAATGGGCATCGGAGGAGGTACAAGTATCAACTGGACAACCTCTCTTAGGACCCCAGACAATATATTAAGTGAATGGGATTCTCTTACTCAGCAAAATAATTACTTTAATTCTGAACAGTTCAAAAATAGTCTTGATTATGTATGCGAAAACTTAAACGTAGGTGAAGCCAATAATAAAGTACCTCAAAAAGAAATTAAATTAGCTCAGGGCTTAGAACTTAATAAAATGAGTTACAAAGTCATTCCAAGAAATACTAAGGATCCCGAGTGTCTTGAATCTGGTTTTAGTACTTTCGGTCATTCTGATGAGAACATAAATTCATCATATAATTCTTGGTTTTCAAAGGATAAATTTAATGATGAGAATATATATAGTAATACCCATGTTAAAAGCCTCAGCATATCTAAGGGCAGAGCAACCCACGTAAATATTGAGAATAATGGACAATCCCTTTCTGTAGCAGTTAATAAGGTCGTACTAGCCTCAGGTTCTTTAAATACTCCAAAAATTTTACTTAACAGCGGTTATAAGAATAAGCATCTTGGTCAGCATTTAAAGCTTCACCCTGTATCAGGTGTTGCTGGAAAATTCTCTGAATTACAAAATCCATGGGCAGGGAGTATGCAGGGAATTTATTCAGATGATAATTTGTTCATGAAAGATAATTATGGTTATCTCCTTGAGGGCTTACCTATGCATCCAAGTCTTTTCTTTCCTTTTTTTCCAAATAATAAAGATAAATTTGAAGATTTTATTTCAAGCTACAACTACTGGTCAGGTTCAATTGTTTTGACATCGGATACGAGTTCTGGTTCAATTATTAATAAAAATCCACAACATCTATGGAAATATAATTTAAATAACTTTGACCATGGAAATTTACTACATGGAATAGAAAGCCTTATAATGGCAAATTATCTAGCTGGTGCGGAAGAAATTATGGTTGCTACATCTCCAACTATGCACTGGAAAAAAGATTCTAGTGAAAATATCGAAAGTTTTATGGATAAAGTAAGAAAAGTAAAAAATGAGCCTTTTCGGATCCTCCTCGGTTCAGCACACCAAATGGGAACAGCTAGAATTCACCCGAATCCATCGGAAGGTGTAGTTGATTTAAATGGTAAGGTTCATGGGCTTGATAATGTATATATAACGGACTCATCAACATTTCCGAGATGTTCTGGTGTTAATCCTATGATAACTATTCAAGCTATGAGTCATTTCTTAACGAATGATATTTAATTTAAGGGTAATTTTTTTCTGGAGCGAAATGCTTAAAAGCATTCTCACCTAAATCAATAAAAAGACCTTTGGACTCTACATGAATATTTTCTTCAGTTCTAATGACTGATTCCGTAGTAATTTTTTTTCCATCGATATCTTTGACCCATGCATATAGCTCATATTCCTGCTCTACCGGGACGGGAATAATATAATTTACTTCTAGGTTTGCTGTGACACACATTCTATTATGAATCACTGTTGCATAGCCCATCAAATCATCAAGAGCAGCTGATAAAATTCCACCATGTACTAGACCAGGACCACCCGCAAAACGATCTTCAAATATATATTTTGCATATACAAAATTATTTTTTATGACTGGCTTCATTCTCATACTTTGTGGATTTTTACTACCGCTTACAAATGAGGAATCTGGATATATATCCTGTAGAAGCATACCATCGTCCCAGCCTGTTTTTTCAGGTAGAGATAAGGCATTGCCAGAAATGTATTTATATTCCATATCAACAAGTTAGTATCTTATTGATTTTTACTTAAATTTTGAAAAAAAATCAAAGAGGATGTACCAAGTAGTGCTCTAAGAGTACTACCCAGCTTCTTGAAGGAAGTCTTCTTGTTGAGTTATAGTCTCACTTGCAAAACTTGAGCCAACCAAAGAATTTTGAAGCAAAGTGGCTCTCCTAACTTGAAAAGAAATGTATGCGTAAACCCCAAAGAGAACGTCAAGCACTAGATGTAATACGAATATAGGTACTGATAAAGTTTGGATAGATATAAAAAATGTTGAAACAGCAAGGAGTCCTATTGTCAAAAATCCTTTACGTTGTTTATTAACCATGTGGTCATATTCAGGAGAGAAGGAAAAAATAGTTTTTTTAGAGTCCTTAATCTCAGGCACTAATACTGCCATTGATAGCGATAGTAATAAACTTACTAATACAAATGTTGAACTCATTGCCCTGCCTCAACTTTCCGATTTAATACTACATAAAAATAATTATATAATCTTGGCTTTAAAATTTATTTTCATTTCCTTGGAATAGCCTTTGTAGGTTTGAACGATGCTGAAAAATAATAATAAAAATGATTAAGACAGTAGCAAGTTGAACTACTTGGTCATTTGTATCTGAGATCACAAAATAACCTGAAAGAACAATTGTGAATAAGCTAGCCAATGCTGAAATTCTCAAAAGTTTTGCAATAGTTACAAAACTTACTAAGAGAATAAGAAATATTATTAGTTTAAAGTTTTCCGTGTATTTCTCAGATGGCACAAGGATCAAATATCCTAGATAGGAACCCAGAAATGTTGCCACTCCCTTGCCTCCCTTAAACCTGTAATAGATAGGAAAGCAATGTCCTAAAACGCTTCCTAAGCCAAAAATAAAAGGATTTACAGACCCAACAAAATAAATACCGAGAGCTATGCAAGCAAATCCTTTTAACATATCTCCGGCCAATACCCCAGCCGCATATTTTTTACCAAGAACTCTAAGAGCATTGGATGATCCTGGGTTACCACTACCCTCATTTTTAATATCAATTCCTTTGTATTGACTCAATATCATTGCAAAATTGACTGATCCTAAAAGATAACTAATGATTAAAAAGACATAAACCATATTTTTATTGTACTTAATAATTTGAAGAGTGTTTTAAAGAAACTAAACGATAAAATAAACAAAGAAGATGCTATTTGGATTAAATTATGTCACAAAATAACTGTCAATCAAAAATTAGATATGAAAGTGAGATTGATGCTCGAAGAAATAGAGGCTGGCTTGAAACTGAAAATAAGCAAAAATATAGTGTTTATGGATGTTCCAGCTGCAGTGGCTGGCATTTAGCTAGTATTAAATAAGATATGTACGAATATATTGCTGGTGTTTTACAAGGAATTACAGAATTTCTTCCTGTATCTTCAAGTGGTCATTTAGTAATTCTTTCATCACTAAACAATACTTTAGATTTAGATACTTATGACATTGCCTTTTTACATATCGGAACTCTTTTTTCAATCCTTGTTTATTACAGAAAGAGAATTTTAGATATATTTTCTGATAAACAAACTTTTATAAACTCTTTTAAAATAATTGGCGTAGCCTTGATACCAGCTGTTGTTGTAGGACTATTTTCACCATTGCAGGAAATTATTGATTCAAATAAAAATATTTTACAAATAACAGGTGCAGCTTATTTAATATTTTCAATGGTATTATTTTTTTCTGTAAAATTTAAGAACGCCCAGAATATATCATTTCAACAAATCTCACTAAAGCAGTCTTTTATTGTAGGTATCGCTCAGGCATTTGCACTTGTTCCTGGTGTATCAAGATCAGGAATAACTCTAATTACAGGAATGTATCTAGGAATTAAAAAGACAGAAGCAATATACTTTTCACTTCTCCTTGGGATTCCCACTATATTTGGTGCTTGGCTTCTAACTTTTGTTGAGTCATCTTTTACTTTGAATACAAATATGCTGACACCTGGTGTTGTAGCTTTTATTTCTGGACTTATAGCGATTAGAGTACTTGTGAATATTACAGTTAACTCTAAAATTCAATATTTTGGGGTATACTGCCTTTTGTTATCCATTCTCTGTTTTACTAATTAATTTTTAAATTAATTGGCTTTTTCTTTGGTGCAATTTTATCAATCTTATCTGAAAATTCTAAAATATCTTCAAAAATTTTATGTGAAGTAATATCCTGCAGTCTACCCATTTCACAATAACTAGCTATTAATTTATCGAGTGGAATTTGACCTACTAAGGGTACTTCAAGCTTTTCTGATAGAGTTGTTCCCCCTCCCTCTCCAAATGGATGAATAATTGAATCTTCAACTTTCATAAAGGACATGTTCTCAATTACGCCAATAATACTGGAGTTAACTTTTTTAGACATAATGCCAGCTCTTTCAGCAACTAGTGTTGCATTTGATTGAGGTGTTGTAACAATTATTGTCTCGAAAAATGTAAGTAGCTGTGAGAGTGAAATAGAAACATCCCCTGTTCCTGGTGGCATATCTATTAGTAAAATATCGATATCTTCCCATATCACCTCAAATAAGAATTGCTCGATAGCTTTATGTAACATTGGTCCTCTCCAAATTACAGCTTCATCTTGTTTTACAAAGTATTCCATTGAAATAACATTCAGATCATTGATTTTTGATGGAAATATTCGATTGCTAAAAGGGATTGGTGGAAACTTTGCCCCTAAGATTTTAGGAATTGAATATCCCCATATATCTGCATCAACTATTCCTACCTTTTTTCCTTTTTTTGCATAAGCAAGAGCGAGAAGTGAAGTAACCGTAGACTTACCAACCCCTCCTTTTCCAGATGAAATACCAATAACCCGTTTACCATCATTAAAGGCATCTTTTATTTGATCCGGTGTTTTATCAGCGCCAATTTTTTTTAATACGTCATTCATTTCAACATCGGTGGGTTTTCTGAATTCAAATTTAACTGAGTTGCTAATTGATAATGCTGATTCTTGCAAAGCCGAACGGACCCATTCAATATCCGTAAAATCTAAAACCTCGTAAGTGTTCTCTGAAATCTTTTTTAAACTATTTAATTCTTTTAAGCTCTTATTAAATCCTGGATAAACAATATCTTCAATACTCATACTCATATCTTATGTTCATTTAGTGATTAAATTAAAGATATGTTGAAAAGAAATTTTATACTGTCCATTTTAGTTCTCATTATTACTGTCACATATTTGACCTACAGTAAACCGGCTGAAGTAGAAACCGCTAATTCCAATAATGATTTTGTTGATCTGACAGTTATAAATAATATCACCACTATCCCTGGAAATTTACCGAATGAATCATTAATTATTGTTAATCTTTGGGCAAGTTGGTGTATCCCATGTATTGAGGAGGTTGATGAACTTAAAAAAATTTCCCAAGATAGTAAATTTTACGTGATTGGACTTTTAGTGGATGACTCTATGGAAAATGGTGAAGAGTTTATTAATAAATATTCGATAGATTATGTAAATGTGCTTTTAGAGGATGATGTTGAATTTATTCTTACCAAATTTAAATGGACTGGAATTCCTACATCGTTAGTACTAAACCTTGATTATGAAATAATTAAGACTTTTAATGGACCTATTACATATCAGATGATTAATGAACTTTCCCAGTAAGTGTTATTTAAAGAATGTTTATAATTAAGTATGGATGAAATACTTTTTTGGAGGATTTTTTTACTAGGAGGCATTCTTACTTTTCTAGGTGTTATGGGACTTTTTACACTTAAATTACTCGCTGCATCAACTGGAAGAAAAAGAATAATTGATTTCTTTATAAGGTAATTGGTAGCGGGGGTAGGATTTGAACCTACGACCTCTGGGTTATGAGCCCAGCGAGCTACCAGACTGCTCCACCCCGCGCTGAATAATCAATAGTAATTAGAATTGGTCTAAACTCAAGTTTTATTTGTTTAATTCTTCAATCGCTAAAGCAACATATTCTTCAGCTAACTCAATTAGCTCTTGGTAACGACCTAAGTCACCAGAAATCAACTCATCTTGTGCTTCATTGAAAGCAATATTTGCTTTCTCAAGTAGTTCAATAGCTCCTAGACCACTCTGGTTCTCTTTATCGACAACATCACTAAAAGTTGTTCCATCAAATATTCCTTGAAGAGCCTCACCTAGTGACTCCTCCATTATTATTTTGTCTTGAAAAATAACTACGACAAATTTAAATTCAGGCAGTGGATTTTGTTCTCCCTGTAGGTAAATAGGCTGATAATATAAAACAGATTGATTTATTGGAACTACAAAAAGATTACCACGAATAACGCTAGATCCTTGTTGGTCAAGCAACGTGAATATCTGTGAAATATCTGGATCTTGATTAATTCTAGTTGATACCTGGGAAGGTCCATCAACAAACTCACCTTTTGGAAGCCTATAATCAATTAGTTGTCCGTAATTCTCCGGATCAGCATCAGCAACTAAGAAAGACTGCATGTTAGGTCTGTTCTCAGGGTTAAATGGCTGAAAGATTAGATAACTTAAATCTTCCTCTTCGGGGAGAGTCATTAATAGATAGTAAGGAAGCATTGGCTTATATCCAAGCTCGGTAAATTCACCACGGAGTGTAGCTACTCTAGGAGTTGTAGAGGAATCAGTCGGAATCTCCCATGGATCTTCATCTGCGTAGAAAACACGAGGATCTGTCATGTGATAATCTTTATACATATCAGATTGGATTGTAAATAAATCTTCAGGATATCTTATATGATCTAAAAGACTTGAAGACATTTCTGATTTATCTGAAAATAGAGTAGGAAATATCTTCGCATAAGTTTGTATCAGTGGATCTGTTTCATCAAAAACATAAAAATTCATTGTTCCATCGTAAGCATTCACAACTGCTTTTACTGAATTCCTAATATAATTAAAACTCATAGGAAGTCCAGATCTCTCATTTATTCTTCTTGTATCTGCAGGTTGAGCGTATGGATACTTGTCACTTACTGTATACATATCAATTATCCAAAAGAGGTCCCCTTCAATAAGTGCTAAATATGGGTCATTGTCTGTGTATAAAAAAGGCGCAGCTTTTTTAACTCGGCTTGTTATATTTCTTTCCATGATTATTTTAGAGTCATCACTTAGCTGGTTTGAAATCATAAGATTTAACTCGCTGTATCTAAGAGAGAAACCAAGCCTTTGAAAAAATGATCCAATTCCTACCCCACCTTTACCTGAATAGTTTGTGTAAGCAACAGACTGTCCTTCAGTTGATAGTGGGTAGTCAACTTCTTCCTGAAGTGAGTTAACAACAACATATTCTTGAGACTCAGCTGATTCGCCGAAATAGATTCTTGGCTGAGATACTTCAAGTTCAGGTGCGGTAGTTGTGGCAGGAACACCTTTTACATAAAAATCTGGCTGACCTTGACTTGCTACATTGTTTGCTGGGCTAAAGACAACCCCATAACCATGTGTGTATTGCAATCTTTGATTGACCCAACCTTGTGCCGGTAAGTTTGTTTGGTCTAGCTCTCTTGCTGAGACCATTACCTGAGTCAACTTTCCATCAATAGTGTAGCGGTCTACATCTACCTCATCGAGAGCATAGTAAGCTCTAATTTCCTGTAGCTGACTGTAAGTCTCTGCTAAAACTGTTGGGTCCCACAATCTGATATTGTTTACTGTTTGTGAGTTCTGGGTGATGTCTTCATCAGATAATGACGGTGAAGCTTCAAATGGTCTTTCTTCAATTGCATCAAGTCCATAGGCTAATCTGGTGTAATCAATATGTTCTTCTACATAAGGAAGTTCTTTATTAAGCTCGTCAGGTAGGACTCTAAATCTCTGGATAGCACTTGGAACTATTCCTCCAACAACAATTGAAACTGCTAACCAAAGTCCTAAAGCGGTTGCAGGAAGTAACCAACCTCTTCTGCGAATATTGACTAATAAGAGTCCAGCACCAAATAAAGAAATCAAAATGAGTAACTGAAGTGCAGGCAGGTGAGCTGTTACGTCAGTGTAGCTTGCACCAAAAACTTTACCTCTTGGAGAATAAAGTAGTTCCATTGCATCTAAACGGTAAGCAACTGCTTTCAATATAGCCACAAAAGCTAAGAGGACAGATAAATGAGCTTTTCCACCACTACTAACTTCAGGTAGTTTTTGTGGTCGTAACTGCATTGCACCTGTTGCAATAAAATAGAGAATTACAGCTATTGAAGTTAAAGTTATTAATTGGAAACCCCAAGAGACAAATAATCTATACAGTGGCAGGCCGAAAATATAACTTGATATATCATTACCAAAAACGGGATCTACAACATTAAAACTTTCTTGGTTCATGAATAAAAGTACTTGCTCCCAGAGAGTTGAGGAGCCTGCACCAAGAAATAAAGATAAGCCTAGAGCCCCAGTAAGTCTGAATCTTGCAAATCTCTCACTGACCCAACTTCTGAATCTAGCTAAAGGATCTTGCGTATCAAAAGCCTCAAATATATCAATGACTGGTGTTGCACGCGTAGCTAATCTAAGATTGATAAATATAAAAATAAAAGCAATTGTCGTCGTTGCGGCAACAAGACCAAGGCGAGTTAAAAGTATTTTTACCCATACATCATTAAGATTTACTGAATCAAACCATAAATAGTTAGTGAAAAATGTTGCTACACCTCTCGCAACAGAAAATCCAATTATGCCAATGAAAACAATAAAAGATAGACCTCTTCTTTCAGAGCCTGCATTGTTTACATTTCCTATGTTTACCATTTAAATATATTGTATTTGTATCCTGCGTTTAACGTGAACTATACTCAGAAATTACTT
>ERZ802830.2224-NODE-2224-length-17743-cov-4.57073_pt1 | contig 17743 bp, 15 predicted proteins | sample MGYA00345654_ERZ802830 | MGnify/ENA primary metagenome ERZ802830 (study PRJEB30503, sample SAMEA104212375) | marine metagenome | biome: Westerlies Biome; feature: [SRF] surface water layer (ENVO:00010504) within the epipelagic zone...; material: water...
CATGCATTAATAAAATTATTGCAAAACGAGCCAACTACCTTGTTCATCGAATAGTAATAGACAATAAATATGCTTTCCTGACGTTTATAAATACATGATGCACAATAGTTTAAGTATGAAAGCTTGGCTTTTTAGCTTTCTAGTAATAGGTTTTTCTTGTCGAAAACAGGAGGTTAAAAGTTCGTGCGATCATTCTTCTTCTTCATTTCAATCTATTTTCCAAAGTATGATTTTGAATGAACACACGGATGAAGTATTCTTCGATACAGAAATTCATGAATATTCGTTTGTGCTTTTTGAAGATAAAGAAGTCTGTGAGATTGGTTACCAAAGTCAACCCGCAATATCGTCGGCGCTTTATTTGATAGAAATAATTGACAGTACAACCGGCACAACTATTTATGATGGTAGTCACAATTTTTCTTCATCGGAAACCTCTTTCGTAACGCCAACATCAACGATTAATTCGCCATTTGCTGCACCTGTAGTATCAATGATTGATTTACAGTCAGGAGTGACCTATACTTTAAGAAGAACCATCTTGTTGGACAATGCCAATGGGCAGTTTATTAACCTTATTGGAAGAGTTGCGCGTAAAGGTGAAATGAGTTTTCCGTACACAGAAGGTACAATGACAATAACAAGTGCAAACTTTTACCAAGCGACCCCATCGGGAGGTGGGTCTTTGCTGAATTATGCAGTCCCTTATATTGATTTGATTTTTACAGAATGATTCAGATACATTCCGTTCTTGTATCTAAATAAAAAGCCGAAACTTTATCGCGCTACGACATGAAAGCAAGGCTGTCTTTTTTCAGTGATTGCCCAGCACTTTTTCTTTTCTTTCAATTCATAGATGACCTGTGCTAAGGTCTCTTTTAGACGATAAATATCATTGGCGGTCAGTTTCTTTTTGTCATTTTCAAAACGCGCATAAGTAATGTCAAAACATCCGCCATACATATGGGCACTTCGGTCACTAGCATTTCCGTTGTTTCTTCTCAGCCGCCTTACATTTTCTTTTGTTCTAGTTAAGGAGGTTACGATGAAGCGAGAGTCGCGAAGGTCTGTAGTGTATATTTTTTCTCCAAAATCAGCTTCAATTCGCTCGAGCAATGCTTTACCTTTTTTGGAGAGGTACGCATGGCTATAATCTAAGCGGTCTATCGAATAGTAGTTTCCGGCGTCCAATTTATAAAGGTTTCTGCGAGACTTTATGTCCTCCTCATTTCTGCAAGGTGTGATCCCTGTCCGTTCTACAATATTTATATATGCCGACATTTTATCTTTAAGCCGAGCGCTATAAGAACCCGAAACTTTCAGCTTGGTATAATTAATCGTTTTTTTAACAATTTTTTTTACGGCTTCGGGTTTCGATGAGAATAAATAAAAGCCCCCGAAGATGCAAATTAGAATTGCTCCCGTAATAAATTTTGACTTCTTAAATTTCTTTCTGCGCATTGCTAAAACGTTTTTAAATATAAGCGTTCTACTTTTTCTCTTGCCCAAGGCGTGCGTCTTAAAAACTTTAAGCTTGACTTGATTGACGGATCATAATTGAAGCATCGAATGTCTATGCGGTAGCCGAGCTCCTCCCATCCATATTCTGTGACCAAAGCCTCTAATATGTCTGCAAGTTTTACGCCGTGTAGGGGGTTGTTTTTTTGCTCACCGCTCATGTCAATAGTTTCTATAATCATTCCACAAATAGGACCGAATTCCAATCATCGGTAAGACGCTCAAATTTTTAAATCCATCTATTTTGATATACTGTGTTTGAAGCTCCGCGAAGGCATGTATTCTTCCCTCTTTTAATATTGGATATGATGCTCTGGTGTTTGTGATAAAAAATGTTTGCTTCATGCCTTGCCCTATATAATTTCCAAAATCATCGGGTCGATTGATGTAGCTTTCATAGATGTCTGAGCCGTAATTTAAGCTGTCTACATTTGTTCCTCTTACACCGAACGAAGCAAAAAACCGAAGCTTTAACTTGGGGTTTATATTTTTGGACCAGTTCAATTCGGTTAGAATTTCTGCGAAATTACTACCGTATGGATGGGCGAGTGCGGCCCCTCTATGGCCATAGACCTGAAGCGGGGTCAAATGAGAAAAAGTGTAGGGCCGAACCAGATTTCCCTCAACGCGATAAGAGAGTTGATCAGATATTCTTCCCTTTATCCCAAGCTGAGCACCAAACTTATTGGCCCACCATCCGCTTCTGGCGCGAATTTCTGATAGTAAGAACTCATCCAGAACAACCTGCGAGTATACTGTCGTATTTTTGATTTTTGCGTTTAGAGATGCACCTATGATGACATTATCTGAGGAGCCCATTGAATATTCCTGTGGTCGATAAAACACAAAAGGATTGAGGTATTCGACATCATACCCTCTGTTGAGTAAGGTATCTTTTGGCTGGAACACAACAGCTTCAAAAACCCCAAGATTTAGCCAAGGTAAAATATTCCAACTGAGGTGATGATTCGTAACGTATTTCGATTGTCTCTGGCCATTGAAATTTTCAGATAAAAACTGATAGTTGACACTGTATTCCATATGCCAAAATTTTGCTCTAATTTGCCCAAAAGGCATTGGCTTTCCATAATCACTTAAAAAGAGGGATCGCCTCCCAGACCCGATAAAATTCCTGTCATAGCCGGCCTGAAAACAGAATACGTCATTGGGTGTATAAGCCATTCGGGTTATGGGCATGATCCAAAGCTTTTGCGATGCACCAATATCGGTCAGATTAATGTTTCCAGGATTGAGGCTTTCCGCATTAGATATATTTACGAGTCCACCAATTCGAATATAACTTTTTTTAATGGGTCGTGCTTCAAGTAAGAAACCCATTCCATTTCGATGAATCAAGCCATTTAAGCTAGTGTTGTATTGAATACCTAAATCGACTAATGGGACCAGGTTGATTGTTTTTTTTGAATCTTTTGAAAGCCGAAAACCCAAATTGGAATTATTTGTTCTTGTTTTGTGGCTCAGGTAACAATGTCTTTCAAAAGTACTTTCGTTTTTTTCGGAGGCAGGAACTTTAAAAATAGAGCCGTTGATATATCCAACATCAGTTTGACTCCATGAGCCCGCGGCAGAGAGTGCACATAAAAACAATATGGTGTGCCTAATAATCATTGTAGCTATTGAATAGGTTTGTACTCAAGCCAATGTGCAGGAGTATTTGTGTAGGGTCAATATCAGAAATTCGAAGCACTGCTCGCCCGAATAAACAGAAGTTTATTTTGGGATTGATGCGGTAGCCCAATTCAAACTGTTGGTGTATGATTAGGTCTTCAAATGCAGGGCTTTCATTGTCCATTGGAAGCAGGTCTCGTTCGTTATAATTTTTAAGCCAATAGCAAACGGTTTTGCTTTCTCCATAAACACGCTTGATCGCTACATTGGCGCGAATAACAAGCTCACTAAAACCCTGTCCTTTTGGATGGGCTAACGGAAGGTTGTAGTGGGTATAGCTCATATTTGGGGTGTCAGCAGCATATAATTCACCACCCACTTTATTGTATTCGAGCTGAAGCATAGAATTTGGAAGCAGATCATAGAAGCGAACCCCCAATTGGAATCCCATTTGTGATACATCAAATCCAGCAAGCACAAATTGCTGATAAAACCTTATTTTTTTTCCAGCCACTTCCGAGAAATCAAAACCATAAATTGTGTGATTAGCTGACTTGGTCAAACCAAGAAGGGGTATGGGAGCATAATATAAGCCATTAGGCCGTGTAGACCTCGGGGGTCGCCGAATCAATATAGAAAAAACAGAGAGTCAAACGGTAATGTTTTTATTGACTTGATAGTTTAAATAGTGTCTGGAAGAAGCTTTGGGTTGGTAGTAGCCTTCTACCGTTGAAAAAGCTGTTTTACGAATCAAATTAAAGCGCCTGGTTCTGCGAACACCGTAGCTCCATTTTTTTAGAAAGGTATATTTTATATCAATACTCGGCGCTTGATAACTGTTGTCCGAAAGGATCAAAGAACGGTAACCCGAACCTACAAAGGTCGGTGCGTTTCCTGCACGTATTTCGAGATTTTCAATGGGTTTGTATAGAAACGAACCGATGGCATAACCGTAATCATATCCACCCTCCTTGAATGGCTTCGTTCGCCCTCCACCAGGGACGACACCGTTTTGTTGAACAGTTGACGCATTGGGGTAAAACTCTCCATGGCTCGAGATAAAATTATTTTCGTACTTGCTGAACCGCGCTTGATTTTCTACGAAGGTTGTGGCAAAAGAGAAATTTTTAAGTAGGGTCCCTTTTACATATATGCCGCGCGTATTTTGATATAAAGTTGGACCACCTTCATCCAACCAATCCTGCCCCGCTTGAAAATTCACTACGGGAGATAGGTAAAGGTTGACATTTTTTTCATGGACCTCAAAGAGGTAATCTTCTGTAAAGTGGCGCTTTAATTTCTTACCAAATGACAGGTGCATTGTGTCTATGAATAAATCTTCCGCTAAGGACACTTGCTCTTTATCATAACCTGGTTTTTGGGACAGGTCTCGGAAATAATTATGGCCCGCAAGAGATTCTACTTGTGCATGCACAAAGACGGCACTAAAGAGCACAAGTATGCAGCTTATCTTTTTCATGAAGATAGGGCTAAAAGCGGTTTTGTTTTGGCGATGAAATAAGGGTTGGTTAGGTTTTCTTTGTTGTATTGCAAGGGCAGTCCTGTTTCTGCATGCACAACGGATCCGCCAAGCGCCTCGAGTATGGCTTGCCCTGCGGCGATATCCCACTCCATAGTAGGAGCAAATCTCGGATAGGCATCAGCCGCGCCACTCGCGAGATCAAAAAATTTCAAGGAAGATCCTTTTTTTGCGAATTCTACCTTTGGAGATATCTTTTTAAGATCGTTAATAAAATGAATAACAGGGCCAGAATGATGGCTTCTTGAGCAAGTCATTACAACCGGGTCATTGATTGCAGCTGGATCACTTATGGTTTCCCATTTAGCAGTATTCTCTATCGAATCAAACTCGATTTTAAAAACGCCTGTTTCAGTTCCCCCTGCATACATCAGTTTTTGTACTGGAGAGGCAATGAGTCCAAAGACAGGTTTACCATTGCGCAACAGGGCAATGTTTACGGCAAATTCTCCGTTTCTATTGATGAATTCTTTTGTCCCATCCAATGGATCTACGCACCAACATTCTGTCCAGTTTTTACGTTCGGAGAAGGGCATTTTGTCTGTTTCTTCTCCTGTGATAGGAATCCCGAGAGGCTCAAGGTGCTCATGGATGATTTTGGTAGATGCTAAATCTGCTTTGGTGAGTGGTGAGCCATCATCTTTGATTATGGTATCAAATTCATTTTCATAAATGCCCATAATCTTATGTGAAGCCTCAACGGCTGCTTTTATGGCAATGGTATATTTGGATGCTAATTCTTGCATGAATTTAAAGTGACATTTCTGGAACCTCTCCGTTAATAATTAAGCTTCCTTCTGTTTTGGATTTTATCTCTTCAACACTCACTCCTGGGGCTCTTTCAACTAAATGAAAAGCACCTTCCTTGATTTCAAGAACGGCAAGATCGGTTACTACCTTTTTCACGCAAGCAACTCCGGTTAGTGGCAAGGAACAGTCCTTAAGCAGCTTGGATACGCCCGCACGATTACTGTGCATCATTGCGACAATAATATTATCGGCAGAAGCAACCAAATCCATAGCTCCTCCCATTCCTTTCACCATCTTTCCAGGGATTTTCCAGTTCGCGATGTCTCCGTTTTCTGAGACCTCCATTGCCCCTAATACAGTAAGCTGAACATGCTGCCCACGAATCATGGCAAATGAAGTGGCAGAATCAAAAAAGGATGCCCCTTTCATGGTCGTAATGGTTTGTTTTCCTGCATTGATGAGGTCGGCGTCTTCTTCACCTTCGAATGGAAATGGACCCATACCGAGCACACCATTTTCTGACTGAAACTCAACCTCAATTCCTTCGGGAATATAGTTTGCAACAAGTGTTGGTATACCAATCCCTAAATTAACGTACCAGCCATCTCTAAGCTCCTGGGCGATTCTTTGCGCAATACCTTTTTTATCTAGTGCCATATTATTTAGTTCTTGTTGTTCTTTGCTCTATTCTTTTTTCAAATCTTGCTCCTTGAAAAATTCGCTGTACGAAAATGCCTGGAGTATGAATTTCATTCGGATCTAATTCTCCTGCAGGAAGCAACTCTTCCACTTCTGCTATGGTTATTTTTCCCGCCATGGCCATCATGGGATTGAAATTTCTAGCTGTTGCTTTAAAAACCAAATTTCCATCAGTATCTCCTTTCCAGGCTTTAACGATTGCAAAGTCTGCATGAAGTGCACTTTCTAAAACATGCGGTTTCCCGTTGAAAACACGAATCTCGTTACCTTCGGCAACTTCTGTTCCGTATCCTGCCGGAGTGAAAAAAGCTGGAATACCCGCACCACCCGCCCTGCATCTTTCTGCTAGGCTACCTTGTGGTATCAGATCTACTTCCAATTCTCCCGAGAGCATTTGTCTTTCAAACTCATCATTTTCTCCTACATAGGAGCTAATCATTTTTTTAATTTGCTTATTTTGAAGCAGCAATCCAAGGCCAAAATCATCCACCCCTGCATTGTTACTAATGCAAGTGAGCCCTTTGATACCCGTTTTTACGAGCTCTGCAATTGAATTCTCAGGAATTCCGCAAAGACCAAAGCCACCGAGCATTAGCGTCATGTTGTCTTCAATTCCTTGGACGGCTTCCGTTACGTTGTTTATTACTTTATTCATATTTTAAAAATCAGGTTCGCCACTCTCCATTTCTGAAGGGTCGAGTGTTGTGTTTTCGTCACATTTAAATTCTTCCGGGTTATATTCATCTGGTACAGCAAAGTCCTGAGTTGAAAGATTTATTCTTCTATCAGCATATACTTTCTGCATATAATAACCATAAATAGGCAGGGCCATTCTTGCTCCTTGCCCCCAAGCCATTGTCTTAAAACGGACAGATCGGTCTTCCGCACCAACCCAAACCCCAGTTACAAGTTCTGGCGTTAAGCCCATGAACCAACCATCAGAATTATTTTGAGTTGTTCCTGTTTTGCCCGCGGTTTGAGCGGTAATGCCTCCCCATGGTCTCCATGAGCCCCTGAGACTAGACCCTGTGCCTCCCTGTACAACACCGAGCATCATTTTTAGAACTTCATGAGCGACTGTTGGGCTCAATACTTTTTTGCGTTCTTGATGCGCTTCATAAATCACCTTTCCATTTCTGTCTTCAATTCGTTCAATGGTGGTTGGTTTATTGTAAACGCCTTCGTTCACAAAAACACATTGTGCTGAAACTAAATCATATAAGGATAAGTCCATACTGCCCAGACACATTGCGGGAACGAGGTCTTCTGGCCGTAAAAACACATTCATTTTTCTAAGTAGTTTGTCAATTTGAAATGGGCCACCGGTTTTAAGAAACGAATTGAACCGACCCATTCTACCCATGACTCCAGCCGTGGTTGGATTCGATGACTTAGCGATCCCGAGACTCACAGTTTCTGCCGCATCACCTCCAGGACAATACCGCTTGAGAAGCACGTTTTTTTCGTCCACAATATCTACGCAATGTTCTTCTTCGGTAAATTTGGTGCACGGATTTACCACCTTCATCGAGAGCGCCGTTGCGTACACAAAAGGCTTTATCGTTGAACCAACTTGTCTTTTACCTTGTCTCGCGTGATCGTATGAGAAATGCTTAAAGTTGGCACCACCCACCCATGCCTTGACAAAACCGGTAGCTGGTTCAACGGAGATAAGTCCAGTGTGTAAGAATGATTTGTAGTATTTGATGGAGTCTGCGGGTGTCATTATTGTATCAATTTCCCCCTTCCAGCTGAATATTTTCATTGGAGTAGGTTTAAGAAACGCCTTGTCAATTTCATCCGTACTTAATCCTGACCTTTTCATCGCGTAATATCTTGCGCTGCTTCTTTGCGCTCGCTTTAAAATCGATTCAACCGTTGATTTTTTCAAGGTATTTGAGAAAGGGAATCGCCTCAGACCCCGATTATTTCGATCAAACTTTTCTTGGAGAGAAGGCACCTTTTTTGCGTTTTTATTTAAAGGGTCTGTGCCGCTCAGGTGTTTCACAACAGCCGCCTCAGCTTTTTCTTGCAGTGATGTATTTAATGTCGTGTCGATCTTAAGCCCATCACGGTAAATATTATAGGGAGTCCCGTCTTTTTTTGCATATCGATAATCTCCTTCTTTTTTAGTTTGCTTCAGTAATTTGCTTACTTCTTGCCGGAGGCTTTCTCTGAAATATGGAGCTAGCCCTTCTTTGTGATCGACAGTGGTATAACTCACCACAATAGGAGTCATTTTTAAGGAGTCATATTCCTCACGACTTATTTTATTTGAAAGTGCAGGGTTATTGCTATTACTGTTACGAAGCCATTGGAAAAGAACCTGATTCCTTCTTTCAATTGCCCTTAATGAATCTTTTGTGCGTGCAGCATCTATTTCTTTTGTGCTTATTTCCTCTGGCGAAAGGTTCTTTCGTGAAGCAAGTCTGCGCGCGTAGTTTCTTACCTGGTAGGAGTGTGGATTGTATAACCCCGGGTTTTTGCACATTCCAACAAGGGTTGCTGCTTCCGTTTTAGAAAGCTCGGCTGCGGTTTTATTAAAATAAACGGTTGCTGCATTTTCAATTCCAACCGCATTATAGAGGTAATCGAATTGATTAAGATACATCGTCAGAATTTCTTTCTTCGTATACCTTTGTTCAAGTCTTGTAGCGATAATATGTTCTTGTGCTTTTTCGTTTATACGACCAAACTTGCCTAAGATTATTGAGGTTGTAGATTGTGTTTCATCTTGCCCTCTTGATCTTTTTTGAAGTGTAAAAAGGAGCTTTGCAAGCTGCTGCGGAATTGTTGACGCGCCTCCACTTTTCCCCATTGAAGAGATAGACCTCATCAACGCCCTGAAATCAATTCCTGAATGTTCAAGAAAACGTTCATCTTCAGTGGAAATCAATGCATCTAAAACGTTCGTAGATATTTCTGAATAGGGAACACTTGAGCGATTGACCTGCCAAAATTTTCCGATGGTAACATTCGCTCCGCTTGCATCATTGGCGATAATATCTGAGGCCAAAAGCTCGGGAGGATTGTCAAGCATAGATACGGGCGGCAAATCATCCTCGGCTTGCAGCAGATAAAGAGACAAAATAACGGCTAAAGGAAGCAATCCAAAGAACCAAAAAAAGCCATAAAGAATGCGCTTTTCAATTTTAGTTATGTTCTTTTTTTCGTCGTTCATTATTCAAAGTTACAATTTATCTTTTACCTAAGTACGTGTCTTCTTTGGCTGTCAAGTTTTAGTAGAATAAATACCATAATAGAAAACGAGAGCATGGAGGAGCCTCCGTAGCTGAAAAAGGGTAGCGGGATCCCAATGACAGGAGCAAAGCCAATGTTCATTCCGAGATTTACCGCGAAATGGTAAAAAAAGAACATCCCTACAGAATAGGCATAGATCCTATTGAATTGAGAGCGTTGACGCTCAGCAACAATTAAGATGCGAACAATGATAAAGATATAGAGCGCAACAAGAAAAAAGCTACCGATAAAGCCCCATTCCTCTGCAAAAGGACAGAAGATGAAGTCGGTTTCGCTTTCAGGTACGTGGTTGGTTTTAACACTTGATACAGAAGCGTTTTTATATCCCTTCCCGAGAAGACCTCCTGAACCAACAGCGGCCATAGCCCGGTTTCGATTGTAGTCTTTTCCGTTAGGGTCTTCTTTTAAGCCAAGAAAAAGCTCTATTCTGTCCTTTTGGTGCTGCGCTAAGCTTCCAAAGGATTTTTCTACAGTAAGAGATACTGCACTACCTAATATGAAGCATAAAACAATAATAAGCTGGGCTTTTGACTTTGCTCTTTTGAGCCCAAAACGTTGAACAAAAAAGCTGCCGATAGCCCCCATTATAAATAAAGTTGCAATAATGCCGACTGACCCATATAGCTTTAGCCCTGGAATTAAGGGAATGTTTTTTTCTCCAAACAGCAAGGTGATAATGGATAAGAAAACAAAAACAAAAAGAATGGGGATAAAGTGGCTACCAAGCCAGGTCTGCTTAAATCTAACTTTGGGAATGAGATTTACAAACTTTAATAGGAAAGGGTCAAATGTGAGCCCCTCTCTGTAAAGCACAAAGAAAAAGGCGGTAAATACAACAAAGGTCCCGGCATCAGGCTGCAATAAAATGAGTACCATTGGAATAAGAAGAATGAGTAGAGCCAATAGAACATTTTTAGAGCTTAATTCTCTCATGTTAAGTGAGCTTACATATTTGGAAAGCAATAGGGCTGTTGATATTTTGGCAAATTCTGCGGGTTGAATCCCCATGCTTCCTATTCCTAGCCATGCCCGCGCTCCATTAATAGGAGGCATAAATAAGACAATCACAAGCAAAGACAATGTTGCAAGGTATATGGGAAATGCAAACTTTTTATAAATATCCGAATCAATTAAAAACACCATTATCCCTAAAAATAAGGCAATACCGATCCACATGATTTGCTTTCCATATTTTTCTGAAAAGCTAAAGATATTTGGATGCTCCTCATTAAAAGCAACAGAATAAATGGTGATTAGGCCAAACACAATTAGCGAGATGAAACCAATAAATAAAGGCCAATCTAAATTGTTGATGAGTGATTTACTTTTTCTCATGCTCAGGGTTCTAATAAATTGGCTTCTAATACCCTTTTTTCTTTTTCGGGGCTTTTAGAGTCTTTAAGTAGATAATTTTCAATCATAAGACTTGCAATAGGAGCGGCCCAAGTTCCACCAAAGCCGGCATTCTCGACAATAACCGCGATGGCAATCGTTGGGTTTTCTTTTGGTGCAAAAGCAATAAAAACCGAGTGGTCCTTTCCGTGTGGGTTTTGCACTGTGCCGGTTTTTCCACAAACCTCTATACCTTCAATGCGAGCCCTTCCTGCTGTTCCTGCGTTTTCATTTACAACCCGCCACATTCCTGAGATGACAGGTTCAAAATGCTTTGCATCTACCATTGTTTGGTGTTTTTTGAATGATCTGACCGGATTGTCGCCGATTTTTTTTGCGAAATGCGGATCGTAATACCACCCTCTATTTGCCATAATTGCAGCGAGGTTTGCCATATGTAGAGGAGTCATTTTTACTTCCCCTTGGCCAATGGCAATCGACCTTATTGTTGAGAAAGCCCATCTATGTTTACCATACCACCGATCGTAAAAAGCGGTATTTGGAATAATTCCTGCACGTAAGCCAGTTAAGTCACTTTTTAGCTTTTCACCAAAACCAAAGCTGTGCATATATTTCTCCCAAAGGTTTAGGCCAAAAGCAGCATCTTTGAAAATAGAATTTTCTTTTCCTTGCTGTATGATTCTTTTAACGGCATAATAGAAATAAGGATTACAAGAATACTGAACGGCTCGTTCAATGGAGTTGGGAGCCGGGTGGTTGTGACACCCAACAAGAGACTTGTTACAAGCAAAACTAGTATTTGCTTCCAACACTCCTTCCTGAAGACCAACAAGAGACTGAACCAATTTGAAAATCGATCCTGGCGGATACTCTGCCTGAGTGGGCCTTGGGTATAATGGCTTATCCTCGTTTTTAAGCAGTTTTGGGTAATATTCACTTACATTTTTTCTTCCTACAAGAAGATTTGGGTCAAAGGACGGAGCTGAAACCATAGATAAAATCTCACCACTCTTTGGTTCAATGGCAACGATACAGCCCTTTTTATTTTGCATCAACTTTTCACCATAGGCCTGGAGTTTAATATCCAATCCTAGCTGAATAGAGGGCGCTTGCCGTGCAACTGTATCATAAATCCCGTCTTCGTATTTTTTTACATCATTGTTGAGTGCAGAACGAACAACATAATGAACCCCTTTTAGTCCACGAAGCTCCTTTTCATAATAGCGCTCCAATCCTGAACGACCTATATTGTAGCTTGGTTTGTAAAATTTATCTTCTTTGACCTCACGTGCATTGACCTCAGAAAGGTATCCAAGAATATTAGCGCCATTGGGGTATGGATAGTAGCGCATACTTGTTTCTTCTTCAAAAAATCCGGGAAAGCCATCCAAATAAGGTGCTATTCTTGCCATTTCCTCTTTGGTTAATTCTTTCAGAAATGGATAGGGTCTAATGCGCTGATAGTTTGAAATGCGTGTATCATTGTGGCGGTTATAATAGATGCCTTCTCCCTTGACAATTTCTGCAAAGCGTTCGTGAATTTCTTTTTTACTCCAACCAATTAGCTTCGCAAAAGAGAGTGTATCGAAATCAGGACCCATTTTATCCTCAATAACCATAAGGTTAAAATAGGTTTTATTGGCAACAATTTTCGTTTCGTTTCTGTCAAATATTACTGCTCTTGGCGGAGTTATTTCTCTTCGTTTTTCGCTTATTTGGTGTGCGCGATTGCTCCAAGAGTCATCAATTACCTGCATGTAGAAAAGACGAAATATATACATCACCCCTACAGTTATGATAAAGGCAATTATGACATATCTTCTATTTTCTACATTCAATTATCCGGCACGTTTAATAAATATTGTTTGTAAGATAACACAAACAACAAATGAAATTACACCGCTTAAAATGGTTTTTTGAAGAATTAACAAGGTTTCACTGAAGGAGAAAGCTTCCAAAATGAAAAACCATAAATGGTGGCTAAACAGTAGAATTGAAAAAGTTGAAATAAACCACCTGTTACCCATGTCAAAGATCGAAGGGCTCTTCAGCGAGTCGTAACCATCTCTAGGCGAAAAAACTCGAAAAACAATAGGCCTGAGATAGGCAAAAAGAAGTAAAGAAGAGGTATGTAAGCCAAAAGTGTTTGATGTGGCGTCAATGGAAACACCTAAAACGAGGGCAATCAGAAGGAGGCTTAGTATGGACCTGTCAAAAGGTAGTAAGAAAAGATATAACGGGGCAATCATCACATGGATTGAGGGGCTAATTTCGAGTTGATTGAAAATGAATGATTGTAAAAACAGAAACAAGAGTAGCCTCAAAAAGTAAATTTGTAATTGTGACATTTATTGGTTTTGAACTGTTTTGAATTCGTCAAGAAATAGGTTCTTTACGACATAAATATTCTCTAAAGCGGCATATTTTTGAGAGAACTCGATGTCAATGTGCCAGGACGCCTCTCCTTCAATAGTGCTTGTCTTTTTTACGGTTCCCACTTCAATTCCCCTTGGGAAAATACCGCTACCGCCTCTCGTGATAACTTTGCTGCCAATTGGAATAGAAATATCGTTACTGATTCCTGCTATATAACCAATATTTGCGTTTTCTCCATTCCATTTAAGCATGCCAGAAGCACCTACCTCGGTCAATAAGACATCAATATTTATATTTTTTGTGAGTACACTTTTAACGACGCTGAAGTGTTTGCTCGTATTGTGAATGATACCTACAACGCCATTGCTTGAGAAGACGCCCATGCCCTTTTCTATTCCTTGAATATTTCCGATGTTGAGCGTGAAGAAATTATCCCTTTTCATGGTCGTAGAATTGATAATTGTTCCTGGTATATAATCATACTGTTGAGCGAACGTAGAATCTATAACTCTTGACTCCTCAGCCTCCTCATTATATAAAAAAAGGGAAGAGCTTTTGCGGAGATCGATATTCTCTTTTTGCAATGCTTCATTGTTTTTTTCGAGGAGAAAGTGCTGTGTAATCGAATGTCTTATTTCAAATAAATTACCAGTGATGTAAGAGGCAGTTGTAAAGTAGCTACTTCTTGGTGCAGACATAAACGAAACATACATAGAGAGCGCAAAAAATTGGAGCACGAAGAAAACGATGAAGAAACGAAGTCGTTTGATAAATGCGATTAAATTCTGCATATTCAAAGATAAGAAAGTACCTCAGAATAGCGCTCTTGAACCTTGAAAATTGAATAAGATTAGTCCTTGATTAAGAACTGGTATTTGTCAATGTTTTTTAACGCAATACTTGTTCCCCTCGCAACGGCTCTTAATGGATCTTCTGCAATGTGCACCGGTAATTTTGTTTTGGAAGAAATACGGTCATCTAATCCTCTTAGCATTGAGCCACCGCCTGCAAGATATATACCTGTCTTGTAAATGTCGGCAGATAGTTCAGGAGGTGTCATTTCCAAGGCGCTGTGAATGGCTTCTTCTATTTTTGAAATTGTGTTGTCCAGTGCCTGAGCCACTTCGGTATAGGAAACTAATATTTCTTTTGGAATTCCGGTCATTAAGTCACGTCCCCTTACTGCGTATTCGGGAGGTGGATCTGCCAATTCGGGAAGCGCTGCACCAACTTCTATTTTTATTTGTTCTGCTGTTCTTTCCCCCACAAGTATATTGTGTTGGCGCCTCATATATTCTTCAATATCGTCTGTGAAGTCATCTCCAGCAACGCGAATTGATTTGTCACATACAATTCCACCAAGCGCGATTACTGCGATTTCTGATGTTCCTCCACCTATATCAATAATCATATTACCCATTGGCTCTTCAACGTCAATTCCGATTCCAATAGCCGCAGCCATTGGTTCATGAATGAGATATACCTCTTTGGCTCCGGCATGTTCTGCAGAATCTCGAACCGCGCGTTTTTCAACTTCAGTAATTCCAGAGGGGATACAAATAACCATTCTAAGAGTAGGGTTGAACAAGCTTCTTCCCGAGTTGATCATTTTAATCATTCCACGAATCATTTGTTCGGCACTCTGAAAGTCTGCAATTACTCCGTCTTTTAATGGGCGCACTGTTTCAATCAGTTTATGGGTTTTCCCATGCATTTGTTGTGCCTTTTTTCCAATGGCAACTATTTTGCCTGACTGAATGTCTTTTGCCACAATAGAAGGCTCATCAACGACTACTTTATCATTCCAAATGATCAGCGTGTTTGCCGTTCCTAAATCTATTGCAATCTCTTGCGTTAAAAAACTAAAAATACCCATATTGACGATCCGTTCTGTACTTGTATTTTGAATGAGTTCCTCTGATACCAAGGAGCTTTTTCAAATATACTAAAGTTAATGTTTGAAATGACGAATTCCTGTAAAAACCATTTTCATATTATTGGCATTGCAGTATTCAATTGAAAGCTTGTCTTTTATCGACCCACCTGGCTGAATAACAGTATCCACTCCCTCGTGATGAGCAATTTCAACACAATCTGGAAAAGGAAAAAATGCATCACTTGCCATTACGGCACCATTTAAATCAAATTCAAAGGACTTTGCTTTATGAATCGCTTGACGCAGAGCGTCAACTCTAGAGGTTTGTCCTGTCCCGCTCGCAAGTAATTGTAAATCTTTAGCTAAAACAATGGTATTTGATTTCGTATGTTTTGCAATTTTATTTGCAAACAACAAGTCTTTTATCTCGTCTCTTGAAGGCTTTTCATTTGTAGCATTTTCTAGAGAATCTTCTGTTTCAATGACCATATCTTTGTCCTGAACGAGAAAGCCGTTTAATACAGATCGAACGCTTTGCTTACTTGCTATTAACGGTTTAGATTCTAATAGGATTCTATTCTTTTTTTGTTTTAATATTTCCAATCCAGCGGCATCGTATGAGGGAGCAATGAGCACCTCACAGAAAAGGCTATTGATGAGCTCTGCAGTAGATTTGTCAACTTCCGTGTTTGAGATCAAGACACCACCAAAAGCACTCACAGGATCAGCTGCAAGAGCCGATTCATAGGCCTCTTTAACTGTAGTTCTAGTGCTTAAGCCACAGGCATTATTGTGTTTCATAATGGCGAATGTTGGGCCATCATTTATAAACTCTTGCATAAGACTTGTTGCAGCATCTACGTCCAATAGGTTGTTGTAGGAAAGCGCTTTCCCGTGAAGCTGGTTGAATATTGCGCCGAAATCACCGAAAAACATTCCTTTTTGATGCGGGTTTTCACCATAGCGTAATGAACGTTTTTGCGTGTTACTGATCTTTAATACCTCATTCGAGTCTTCCTCGAAATAATTGAAAATAGATGTGTCATAATGAGAAGAAATCTGAAAAGATGCTCCTGCATAGGACTTTCTTTGTTCAAGGCTAAAAGCGCCATTCTGGGCTTTTAATTCATTTAAAAAAGCGGAATATTGATTTGTTGAGGAAACGACCAAAACATCAGCATAATTTTTTGCTGCAGCTCTGATTAATGAAATTCCTCCGATATCAATTTTTTCAATAATATCAGAATGAGGTGCTTTTGATGCCACGACTTCTTCGAAGGGATAAAGGTCTACAATTACGAGGTCTAATGCTGGAATATTATATTCTTCAATGGTTTCTTGATCTTCTTTTAGGCTTCTTCTATTTAGAATCCCCCCAAATATTTTCGGGTGTAAGGTTTTTACGCGGCCACCAAGAATAGATGGATATTCTGTAAGCGATTCCACGGGTGTAACAGGAATATTATGAGATTCTATAAAGGACTGTGTGCCGCCCGTAGAGAATATTTGAACACCTTGAGCGTTTAATTCTTTTACAATTTCATCTAGACCATCTTTATAGTAGACAGATATCAGAGCAGATTGGATTTTTTTCATTTTTTCTTGACGGGTTTATATTTTTCTTAAAACAAGAAATGGGGGAGCTAAGCGCACCCCCTATTTTAGGTGTAATTAATTGTTCTTTGAAATCATCCAGAACACATTTCACAATCATCGCCATTATCGATAGCGCATGCTTCTTCCTCTGATTTAGAGGATGTGTTTTCAACAACAGATTTGTCAACCGTAAACTTAATTGCGTCTGTAGCTGCCTTGGTTCTTAGATAGTACATTCCCGTTTTTAATCCTTTTTCCCATCCGTAAAAATGCATTGACGTTAGTTTGCCAAAGTTTGCATTTTCCATAAAGATATTCAATGACTGGCTTTGACAGATATATGCACCTCGATCTGCAGCTTGCTCAATGATTGCTTTTTGAGAAATTTCCCATGCCGTTTTGTATAGGTCTTTTATCTTTTGTGGAACCTCATCAATCTTTTGTACGGACCCGTTTGCAGCCATTATCTTTTGTCGCATGTCTGAGTTCCATAAATTTTCCTTTACGAGATCTTTGAGTAGGTGCTTGTTTACGATAATAAACTCTCCAGAAAGAACACGTCTTGTATAGATGTTTGATGTGTAAGGCTCAAAACACTCGTTGTTTCCGAGGATTTGTGCCGTTGAAGCGGTAGGCATTGGAGCAAGTAAAAGAGAGTTACGCACACCGTATTTTTTCACTTCATCTTTTAGAAGTTTCCATTCCCAACGGTTCGTTGGAGTAACATCCCACATATCGTATTGGAAGATTCCCTTTGAGACGGGTGATCCAGGATAGGTTTCATAGTGACCATGTTCTTTTGCAAGGTCTTTTGAGGCGGTCATGGATGCAAAATATATTGTCTCGAAAATCTCTTGATTTAAGGCCTTTGCTTCTTTAGATTCAAAGGGATATCCCATTAAAATGAAGGCGTCAGCCAACCCTTGAACACCAAGTCCAATGGGTCGGTGTCGCATGTTAGAATTGCGCGCCTCTTCAACAGGATAATAATTACCGTCAATAATCTTATTTAGATTTAGTGTGGCCTGATAGGTTACATTAAATAGCTTCTCAAAATCAAAGGATTTGTCATCGTTGATATATTTTGGAAGTGCCAATGACGCCAAGTTACATACTGCCACCTCGTCAGCAGCGGCATACGCAAT
>ERZ802830.2229-NODE-2229-length-17722-cov-11.2148_pt1 | contig 17722 bp, 15 predicted proteins | sample MGYA00345654_ERZ802830 | MGnify/ENA primary metagenome ERZ802830 (study PRJEB30503, sample SAMEA104212375) | marine metagenome | biome: Westerlies Biome; feature: [SRF] surface water layer (ENVO:00010504) within the epipelagic zone...; material: water...
ATTCGATTTTTTTAAAACAGAGAAGAAAATATGTTGTGGTAATGATTTTTGCAGCTGCTGCAATCCTTACACCACCTGACCCAATAACACAAATTGGTTTAGCAATACCTCTTTTAATTTTATATGAATTGTCTATTTTTTCTGTAAGTATGATAGAGAAAAAAGTTAAAGAAAAAGAGCATGCATAATATAAAAGATATAAGAGATAATATCGATAATTTTGAAAAATCATTATTAAAAAGAAATATAAAAATTGAAAAAGCTAATATTGTTAATTTAGATAAAGAAAACAGGAAACTTATTCAAGACAAAGAATTATTAGAAAAAGAAAAAAAAAATATCTCAAAAACGAAAGATCAAAATTTATTTGAAAAATCGAAAGAAATTTCAAAAAAAATTGAAAAATTAAGTCGTGATCAATCAGAAATCAAAATAAAGTTAGATACAATCTTATCATCATTACCCAATATTCCCATGGATGATGTTCCTGTTGGTAAAGATGAGAATTCAAATGTTGAAATAAAAAAATTTGGAGAAATAAAAAAATTTGATTTTAAACCAAAATCACATTTTGAGTTAGGAAATGATCTGAATATGCTTGATTTTGACTTAGCTACGAAAACAACAGGATCTAGGTTTGTATTTGTAAAAAACCAATTAGCATTACTTGAAAGAGCCTTATCAAATTTTATGCTTGATACTCATATCAATAAAAATAATTATTTAGAAATCTCACCCCCTTTGATTGCTAATGAAAATACTATGTATGGAACCGGTCAATTACCTAAATTTGAAAATGATCAATTTGAATTAGTTTTAGACGATAAAAATGATCGTAAGTTTCTTATTCCAACAGCTGAAGTAATATTGACCAACATGGTAAAAGATAAAATTTTACAGGTTAAAGATTTACCCCTTCGTTTTGTAGCCTCAACACCTTGCTTTAGGAAAGAAGCTGGTAGTTACGGTAAAGATACAAAAGGTATGATTAGGCAACACCAGTTTTATAAAGTTGAACTTGTAAGTATTGTAGAACTAAATAACTGTAACGACGAATTGGAAAGAATGACGAATTGTGCAACTAATATTTTAGATCTTTTAAAATTACCTTATAGAAAAATGTTATTATGTACTGGAGATATGGGTTTTAGTGCAGAGAAAACCTATGACATTGAAGTATGGATACCTTCAGAAAATAAGTATAGAGAAATATCAAGTTGTTCATCTTGTAGTTCTTTCCAGGCAAGAAGGATGAAGGCTAGATACAAAAATTCAAAAAATGAAACAAACTTTGTTGGTACATTAAATGGTAGTGGACTGGCTGTTGGAAGAACATTGATAGCAATTTTAGAAAACTACCAACAATCTGATGGATCAATAAAGGTACCTGATGTTCTCAAACCATATATGAATAACATGGAAAAAATTCATAACAATTAGAGTTGTTTTAATAAATCTTTTGGTATAAAAAATGCTCTAACTAAGGAGTAATAATGTCAAATTCTGGAATAGGTCAATTCATACCTTTAATATTAATATTTGTAATATTCTATTTTTTCTTAATAAGACCTCAGCAAAAGAAAGTTAAAGAGCATAAGATAATGGTCGAGAACCTAAAAAGAGGTGACAAAGTTATAACAGTTGGTGGAATAGTAGGAACAATTGATAGAATTATCGATGGTGAAAAAGTTGAAGTAGAAATAGCTGATAATGTAAAGGTTGAAATTATTAAATCTACGGGTATCCAAAGTTTAGTAACTGCTGGTCAAGAACCTAAAAAATAATATTTTTTTTAAAAAGTGCTATATTTTTCAAAATTAAGAATATTTTCTGTAATCATTGTTTCATTATGTTTAACTTTTTTTGCTTTAACAAATGTAACTAAATTTGATGATAATTTTCTAGATAAAAAAATCAATTTAGGATTAGATCTTCAAGGCGGATCATATCTACTTTTAGAGATTGATAATCAGCCAGTAATCACAAGAGAATTACAAAATAAAATAACATCTATTAAAAATTATTTTAAAGGAAAAAATATTAATGTTTTTAATCTAAAAATTTATGAAGACACATCAATTATTTTCGAAGCAAAGCAAGATGACAAAGATTTAATTAATGAATTGTTAGAAAGCACTGAAGAACCATTAAATCCATACTATGAAAAATTTAAATCTTTTAAATTTGATGTTGATAGTAAGGACAATCAATTTAAAATGACTTTATCAAAATACGGTATAATAGAGTTAAAAAATTCATCTTTAGATGCAGCTATAGAAATTGTAAGGCGTAGAATAGACGAAGTGGGAACTAATGAACCCAATATACTAAAGCGTGGCAATGATAGAATTCTTGTAGAGCTTCCTGGCCTTGATGATCCAATGAGAATTAAAACTCTTCTTGGTAAAACCGCAAATTTATCTTTTCGATTTATTTCTAAATCAACTGAAGAACAGTTTGGGGTTGAATTAATGGAATTTGAGGATGACTCAGAAAATCCTGCTAATGTAAGTAAAAGAATTATAATTAGCGGTGAAAATTTAATCGATGCCCAGCCTAGAATGGATTCGGAAACGAATGAAACTGTGGTTACATTTACACTAGATAGAGTTGGAGCAAAAAGATTTGGTAAATCAACAACCTCAGGAGTTGGAAAAAGACTAGCAATTGTCCTTGATGGAAAGATTATAAGTGCACCAGTTGTCCGTGATGCCATAGTTAGTGGATCTGGTCAGATTACTGGAGGTTTCACATTTCAGTCTGCTACTGATTTAGCTTTATTATTAAGATCGGGTGCATTACCTGCTCCAATGAATATAATTGAAGAACGAACAGTAGGCCCAGGACTGGGTGAAGATTCAATTAAAGCAGGAATAATTGCGTTAATATTTGGATTTTCTTTAGTTATTCTCTTTATGATAATTAAATATAGGTTTTTTGGTTTAATAGCCGATATAGCATTAATCTTTAATTTATTTTTTTTGGTAGGCATTCTTACATTATTTGAGGCTACACTTACATTACCAGGTATAGCAGGGATTATTTTGACCGTTGGTATGGCAGTTGATGCAAATGTATTAATATTTGAAAGAATAAAAGAAGAAAAAAATAATGAAAAAAATCAACTAGTTGCTTTTGACTCGGGTTATACAAAATCAAAGACAGCGATACTAGATGCAAATGTTACAACGTTTATTGCAGCAATAATTTTGTTTTTTTTAGGCTCAGGTCCAATAAAAGGCTTTTCGGTAACTTTAGGTGTGGGTATTTTAACAACTCTTTTTTCAGTTTATTTTATAGCTAGATTATTAACCTCTTTATACGTTGTTAGAAACAAAGATACTCAAATAAAATTGTAATATATGAAACATTATAAATTTAATAAATTTTATAAACCTTTTACAGCTATTTCAGCAGTCCTAGTTATTATCTCATTATTACTGCTTGGTATTAAAGGCTTAAATCTAGGTATTGATTTTAAGGGTGGAACTTTAATTGAGTTAAGAGCTATAGATAAACAAATAAATATTTCTTCCTTAAGAAATTCTTTTTCAAAAATGAATTTAGGAGATGTTGCCATTAAAAACTTTGGCAATGATAAAGATTTCTTAATAAAATTCGAAAAAAAAGGTGACAATAAAAGTTTAATCCAAAATATCAAAAAAAAACTTGATGCTTATTTAGGCACTGGTTATGAAATTAGAAGGGTTGAAAATGTCGGACCTAAGGTTAGTAATGAGTTACTTAAAGGTGGATTAATAGCAATTGCTGCATCACTTGGTGCTATGTTGTTTTATATTTGGATAAGATTTGAATGGCAGTTTAGCATTGGTGCAATATTAGCTTTATTTCATGATGTGCTTATAACAATGGGTATATTTTCATTATTTAGTTTAGAGGTAAATCTTTCTATAGTAGCAGCCATTCTAACAATTGTTGGATATTCCATGAATGATACAGTTGTTATTTTTGATAGAGTAAGAGAAAACCTAAAGAAACATTTAGATATTAAAATTTTTGAGTTATCAAATTTATCTATTAATGAAACTTTATCTAGAACTATAATTACATCTCTTACAACGCTTTTAGCTTTATTTTCGATATTCTTTTTTGGAGGCGAAATACTTAAAGGTTTCGCTTTTGCAATGATATTAGGTGTTGTCTTAGGAACCTATTCATCTATTTTTATAGCTAACCCTGTTTTGGTTTATCTAAGGGTTTCTTATAAAACGATTGTTAAAGAAGAGGATTAATATAAATTTTGAGCAGCAACCATCGTTAGCAACATCGGTAAAGACAGCAGTGTGTTTGTTCTTGAAAATAGCATAGCAGTTTTAGCTGATTTTGCTTTAACCTCGGCATCACATTCAACTATACCAAGTGCTCTTTTTTGATTAGGCCATATTACAAACCATACATTAAAAGCCATAATTAGCCCAAGCCACATTCCAATACCAATAGCTGTATTTTTACCTCCACCTGAGGCTATACCTAATGTCATTGCATCGTGCACATATCCATTTAACCAAGCTAAAACTAACCCAGATATGACAGTTGCTAAAGCGGCCCATCTAAAATAAAAAAGTGCCGAAGGTGCTATAACCTTACCAATCGCTGGTTTCTGTTCATCTGGTATTTTAGGCATATTAGGTATTTGAACAAAATTGAAATACCATAACAAACCAATCCACATAATTGCTACAACAACATGGATATACCTTAGTAACCAGCTCCAAAAAATTCTATCAATATCAAATCCTTCATTGTTAAAAAAAAGACCCAAGAAAAGTAGAATAGAAATAGCCAATGAAGTGTGTATCGTTTTTGGCAGTGATGAAAGTATTTTGTTCATATTTGTATAATAATATAGTTTTATTAATAATTATGCAATTTTTTTGATTTTATTTTCAAGCAAATCCTTAAGGAATTTGCCTGTATAACTCCCTTTAATTTTAATTACTTCCTCAGGTTTTCCTTCAGCTATAATGTTGCCTCCGTTTACACCTCCATCAGGGCCCATGTCAATTATATGATCAGCAGTTTTAATTACATCAAGATTGTGCTCAATAACAACAACCGTGTTCCCTGTGGCTACAAAAGTATGTAATATTTCTAATAGTTTTTTAATATCATGTTGATGTAATCCAGTTGTTGGTTCATCTAATATGTATATTGTTCTACCTGTAGATCTTCGTGATAATTCTTTAGCTAATTTAATCCTTTGAGCCTCTCCACCAGATAATGTAGTCGCTTGTTGTCCAATTTTTATATAACCCAAGCCCACCTTCTTTAAAGTTAGTAGTTTAGATCTTATATTAGGTATGTTTTCGAAATAATCACAACCTTCATCTACAGTCATATTTAGTACATCTGCAATACTTTTGTCCTTAAATTTAATCTCTAACGTTTCTCTGTTATACCTACTTCCCTTACATTCATCACATGTAATATAAACGTCTGGTAAAAAATGCATTTCATAAGTAATCACACCATCTCCTTCACATGCCTCACATCTTCCCCCTCTAACATTAAATGAAAATCTACCTGGTTTATATCCTCTACTTTTAGACTCTGGCAAACTAGTAAACCAATCACGTATTGGACCAAATGCTCCAGTGTATGTTGCTGGATTAGATCTTGGAGTTCTACCAATAGGCGACTGATCTATATTTATGATTTTATCTACAAGCTCAACACCTTTAAAAGTTTTAAATGGCATTGGAATTTTTCTAGATTTATTATTATTGAGACTTAAGTTTAAAGCATTGTAAAGCGTTTGTATTACTAATGTAGATTTACCACTACCTGAGACACCAGTGATACAAGTAAAACAACCAAAAGGTATTTTTAAGTTTACATTTTTTAAATTGTTTCCTGTGGCTCCACCAAGCTGCAAAAATCTTCCATTTTTTGCAAGTTTTCGCATTTTTGGTATTGGGATAAATTTTTTATTCGATAGATATTTTCCAGTAATGCTTAAATCGTTTTTAATAATATCTGAAAAAGAACCTTGTGCTATTACTTCACCACCGTTGTTACCAGCTTCTGGTCCTAAATCAATAATGTGATCAGCACTTTCCATTGTTTCTGTATCATGCTCAACAACAATAACTGTGTTACCTAGATCCCTTAATCTTTTTAATGCATTAATAAGTTTTACATTATCCTTTTGATGCAATCCAATAGATGGTTCATCCAAAACATATAAAACGCCAGTTAAACCAGAACCAATTTGTGAGGCAAGTCTTATTCTTTGAGCTTCACCACCTGATAAGGTTCCAGACTCTCTTGATAAAGTTAGATAATCCAAACCTACATTTAATAAAAAATTTAATCTTTCATTTATTTCTTTTAGTATGTGTTCAGCAATTTTTAGTTCTCTTTGACTTAGATTATTTTCTAGATTTTTAAACCATTTTTCGGCATCTGTTATAGACATTTGAGTAACTTCACTTATATGTAAATCATTAATTTTTACACATAAGGCCTCTTCTTTTAGTCTATGACCCTTACAAACTTCACATTTTGAATCCGACTGATATTGAGAAATTTCCTCTCTTTTCCAATCACTATCAGTTTCAAGATATCTTCGCTCTAAATTGTTGATTACACCTTCAAATGTTTTCTTGTGTGAATATTTTTCATAGCCATCATCATAACTAAATTTAATTTCTTCGTTATCTGATCCATATAAAATTATATCTTTTATTTTTTTGGGTATTTTTTCCCATTTATCATTTAGGGAGAAACCATAATGTTTTGATAATGAAGAGAGTGTCTGAGCATAATATAAACTAGACGATTTTGACCATGGTTCAATTGCACCATCAGCGATAGTTTTTCTAACATTTGGTATAACCAAATTTGGATCTACATTAAGTTTTATTCCAATACCCTCACACTCTTCGCAAGCGCCATACGGGCTATTGAAAGAAAATAATCTTGGTTCTATTTCTTCTATAGTAAATCCACTCTCTGGGCAGGCAAATTTGGATGAAAAAATTTTTCTTTCTATTTTTCTATATTTTGCAGGCAATGTTTCATTTTCATATTCAACAAAAACAAGACCATTTGATAAGTTTAAAGCTGTTTCTAAAGATTCGGCTAATCTATTTCCCAATGAATTATTTAATACAATTCTATCTACAAGAACATGAATATCATGCTTTAATTTTTTATTTAACTCAGGTACATCGTCGATGTTATATAGTTTTCCATCAACTTTAATTTTTCTAAAACCTCTCCTTTTATAACCCTGTATATCTTTTTTATATTCTCCCTTACGACCCCTAACAACTGGTGCATAAATATAGATTGTTGATTTTTTAGGTATTTGCTTAATTATATCGACCATCTGCGTTATTGTTTGAGACTCAATTTTTTTACCAGTAAAAGGAGAGTAGGGTGTGCCCGCTCTTGCATATAATACTCTCATGTAATCATAGATTTCAGTTACTGTTGCAACCGTTGATCTTGGATTTTTTGATGTATTTTTTTGTTCTATCGAAATAGCAGGGCTGAGTCCTTCAATCAAATCAACATTAGGTTTTTTCATTTTATCTAAAAATTGACGTGCATATGCTGATAGACTTTCAACATATCTTCTTTGACCCTCTGCATAAATTGTATCAAATGCTAAAGATGATTTACCTGACCCGGAAAGACCTGTAATCACAACAAACTTTTCCTTTGGTATCGTTACAGATATATTTTTTAAATTATGTTCTTTTGCCCCTTTAATAACTATGTTTTTAAGCATATTTTTTGTTGCTTTAAATAAATAAAATTAATATTCAGTGTTGTTATATGATATAAATATATAAATATATTTATATCATCTTTAAAATATTATGGCTGGAAGTTTAAATAAAGTACTATTAATTGGTCGTTTAGGCGCAGATCCCGAAATAAAGGAAATGGTCAATGGTAAAAGTGTAGCTAGATTAAGTTTGGCAACTAGTCAATCCTGGAAAGATAAAAATACAGGTGAAAAGAAAGAAAAAACTGAATGGCACCGTATAGTTGTATTTAATGAAGGTTTAGTAAATGTTGTTAAGCAGTATTTAAAGAAGGGTGCACAAATTTATGTTGAGGGTCAAATATCAACTAGAAAATGGAAAGATGAAAAATCTGGACAGGATAAATATTCAACTGAGGTTGTCATACAAGGATATAATTCTTCTCTAACAATGTTAGGTGGTGGAAATAGTTCATCTTTATCAAGCCAAGACAGCACTCAATCTATAGAAAACACTTCCCAAGCATCACAAAACGATTTGGATGATGAAATTCCATTTTAGTTTTTATGCCAGATATAGAAAAAATAAAAAATAATAATATTAAACCCATAGCAATGTATGATGAGATGAGCTCATCTTATCTATCATACGCTATGAGCGTAATTGTTAGCAGAGCATTGCCTGATATTAGAGATGGACTTAAACCAGTCCATAGAAGAATTATTTTTGCAATGCATAAAGGTGGTTTTGATTGGACGAAACAATTTAGAAAATCTGCAAGAATTGTTGGTGATGTTATAGGTAAATACCATCCTCACGGTGATCAAGCTGTGTATGATGCTTTAGTAAGAATGGTTCAAGATTTTTCTATGAGTCTACCTTTAATTGATGGGCAGGGAAATTTTGGATCTATAGATGGAGACCCACCTGCTGCAATGAGATATACAGAGACAAAACTTGCAAAGATTTCACAATTTTTAATAGATGATATTGATAAAAATACAGTTACTTTCAAAAGTAATTATGACGAAACCGAACATGAGCCTGTTGTATTACCAGCTCAATACCCAAATTTATTGGTAAATGGAGCAGGTGGTATTGCTGTTGGTATGGCCACAAGTATTCCACCTCATAATTTAGGTGAGGTGATAGATGGAACTCTAGCACTAATTAATAATAGAGATATTAAAATTAACGAATTAATGAAACACATCCCTGGACCTGATTTTCCAACTGGTGGAACAATTATAGGTAAAAATATTATTAAGGAGGGATATAAGAGTGGCAGAGGTTCTTTTAAAATAAGAGGTGAAATTAAAATAGAGCAAAGAAAGAATGGAAAAGAAAGAATTGTAATAACCTCAATACCCTATCAAGTAAATAAATCTACAATGAATGAAAGAATAGTTGAGCTGGTTAGAGAAAAAAAAATTGAAGGTATAAGTGATATTAGAGATGAATCAAATAGAGAAGGTATACGTGTAGCAATAGATTTAAGAAGAGGTGTTGAACCAGAAACTGTTAAGAGACAATTATATAAATATACTTCAATTGAAAGTTCTTTTGGATTTAACACACTGGCTATTGTTGATCAAAAACCAAAAAATTGTAATCTTAAAGATTTTATTGATCATTTTTTAAAATTTAGAGAAGATGTAGTAATTAAAAAAACAAAATTTGATCTTAAGAAAGCTGAGGATAGAGCACATATATTAATTGGTTTATCGGTTTCTGTAGAAAATTTAGACAAAGTTATTAAAATTATTAGATCATCTAAAACACCAGATGATGCAAAAAAAGAATTATCTAAAACAAAATGGAAAATAAATAAATCATTAAAATTTATAAAAATGATTGAAGCAAAAAATTCTAAAGGACAATATAATTTAACTGACGTTCAAATTAACGCAATTTTAGAACTTAGGTTACAAAAGTTAACAGCTTTAGGTATCAATGAAATTGAAGTCGAAATTAAAAAACTTTCAGATTTAATTGCTCAATTTAAAAAAATTATAAATTCAAAAAAAGAATTAATGAGTGTTATTAGCAATGAATTAAAAAGTATAAAAGAAAGATTTGCTGTACCTAGACGTACTAAAATTATAGATGCGGTATTGAATTATGATATTGAAGAAACTATTCAAAAGGAGTCAGTGCTAATTACTGTTACATTACAAGGTTATATTAAGAGAGGCTCTTTAAGCGCTGTTAAACAACAGAAAAGAGGAGGAAAAGGTAAAGCAGGTATTAAAACAAGAAACGAAGATTCAGTTGTTCAAACTCTTTCAGTTAATACTCATACTTCTGTCTTGTTTTTTTCTACAGAAGGACTTGTTTATAAAATTAAAGCCTGGAAAATTCCAGAAGGAACGTCTTCGTCTAAAGGAAAATCACTGTTTAATATCCTACCTCTAAAAAATCATCAATCTATAAGCTCAATAATGCCATTTCCTGAAGAAAAAACCGAATTAAAAGACATGCATATTGTATTTGCTACTAGCAAAGGAAAAATTAGAAAAAATAGTCTTGAAGATTTCTCTTCTATAAATGCATCAGGAAAAATTGCAATGAAGCTTGATAGTAATGATAAAATTATTGGTGTTAAAATATGCAGGGACGATCAAGATATTATATTAAGTACTCGACTTGGTAAATGCATCAGATTTGAATCAAAAAAATTAAGAATTTTCAAAGGCCGTTCATCCAAAGGCATCAAAGGTCTAAATTTATCAGATAATGATGATATAGTATCTTTATCTATTATCGATCATACCAGCAGTGGTAAATCTAATAAGAAAAGTAAAGATGATGTTTCTGAAAAAAAGGCTAAAGAAAAGTATATACTTTCAATTACAGAAAATGGCTATGGTAAGAGAACCTCACATTACGATTTTAGAGTAACAAATAGAGGTGGTAAAGGAATAATTGGTATTGTTAACTCACAGAGAAATGGAAATGTTTCTTCATCATTTCCTATAAACGAAGGAGATGAAATATTAATATCAACTAATAAAGGAAGAGTAATAAGGGTAGCAGTTAAGGAGATAAGAATAGCTGGACGTAACACTCAGGGTGTTAGAATAATCAAACTTTCAGGCGACGAAAAAGTTGTTTCAGCAATTAAAATCGATGATAATTTAATCTAATGAAAAAAAATATTCTATATCCTGGTACGTTCGATCCAATAACCTATGGTCATATAGATTTGATAAAAAAAGCCTTAAAAATTGGTGATACAATTATTATAGCTATATCAGAGAACAGTAATAAAAATTATTTATTTAGTATAGAAGAGAGAATTAGCTTAGTTAAAAAAGCACTGTTTAATGATTTAAAAATGAACAAGAATAAACTAAAAGTAATATCTTTTAATTCTTTAACTACTGATTTGTGTTTAAAAATGAAATCAAATATAATTTTAAGAGGACTTCGGGCGGTATCGGATTTTGAATATGAATTCCAATTAGCAGGCATGAATAGAAAATTAAATAATAGTATAGAGACTATGTTTTTAATGTCTGATGTAGAAAATCAAATTATTTCATCTAGATTTGTTAAGGAAATAATAGAACTTGGTGGTGATGTTAAAAAATTTACAACAAAAAGTATTATTAATGCTTTGAAAGATAAATATGCGTAAAATATTACTTTTTTTAATTTTTTTTTTATTTACAAATAACAACTTAATAGCAAAGGAGAATATTATGATTTTAAAACTAAAAGATGGTGATGTTGAAATTCAACTATTTCCAGATGTTGCACCTAACCATGTTGAAAGAATAAAAAAGTTAGCTAATGATGGCATGTATGACAACGTTGTTTTCCACAGAGTAATTGATGGATTCATGGCTCAAACTGGTGATGTCAAATTTGGTAATTCCTCCAACAAAGATTTTGATTTAAATAGAGCTGGTATGGGTGGCTCTGATCATCCTGATCTTAAAGCTGAATTCAGTAATCTACCACATGAAAAAGGTGTTTTATCAATGGCCAGGTCATCAGATCCTGACAGTGCGAATAGTCAATTTTTTATATGTTTAGAAACAGCATCACATTTAGATAGAAATTATACAGTGTTTGGTAAAGTAACCAAAGGTATGGAGTTCGTGGAAAAAATTAAAAAAGGAGACGGTCCAAATGGATCTGTTTCAAATCCAGATAAAATTTTGAGTTTTAAATCTAAATAGATTGTATGTCTAATGGCATTAAAACCTTTTACTTTTAATGTTCTCAAAACTGATAAATCTGCAAGAGTTGGTTTAATAGAAACCAGTAGAGGAAACATAAATACACCTGCATTTATGCCTGTTGGAACACAGGCTACTGTGAAAGCAACATTTATTGATGATATTGTTAAGACTGGTTCTGAAATAATTTTATCTAACACTTATCATTTAATGATTAGACCTGGTGTAGAAAGAATAATTGCAGCTGGTGGATTACATAAATTCATGAACTGTTCAATGCCTATTTTAACTGACTCTGGGGGTTTTCAGGTTATGTCATTATCAAAATTGACAAAAATTGATAAAGAAAAAGGTGCTATATTCAATTCACATATAGATGGAAAAAAATTTATTCTCAGTCCAGAAGAAAGTATAAGAATACAAAAAGGATTAGACTCTGACATAGTTATGGTCCTTGACGAATGCCCTAAAAATACTAAAGACAAATCTTTAATTAAGACTTCTATGACATTATCAACTTATTGGGCAGAAAGATCTAAAAAGGCGTTTGGGTCAAATCCACACAAAGCTTTATTTGGTATTGTTCAAGGCGGTTTGTTTAATGACTTAAGAAGAGAGTCACTAAAGGAATTGGAGAAACTAAATTTTGATGGCTACGCAGTTGGAGGTCTTGCTGTGGGTGAAACTCAAAATGAAATGTTTGATGTTTTAAATGGAATTACAGATTTAATGCCAGTTAATAAACCAAGATATCTAATGGGGGTCGGAACACCTTCTGATATTCTGGGTGCAGTAAAACGTGGTATTGATATGTTTGATTGTGTTATGCCGTCAAGATCTGGTAGAACTGGATTAGCATTTACTTGGGATGGTAGAATTAATATCAGAAATTCAAAGTTCCAAAACGATAATACACCGTTAGATAAAAATTGTGACAAATTTAACCTAAATAAATATTCGAAAAACTATTTAAATCATTTATTTAATACTAATGAGATTTTAGCATCAATGATACTTACTCTCCATAATATCAATTTTTATCAGGAATTAATGCAATCAATAAGAGATAATATTAAAAAAGGAACATTTTTAGAGTTTCATGATCGCTATATAGATATCTTGTGATACTTTTTATTCGTTGATTATATTTAAAAAAACATTATAAGAGCAGTTTTTGGGCCGTTAGCTCAGTTGGTAGAGCAATTCCCTTTTAAGGAATGGGTCGTTGGTTCGAGTCCAACACGGCTCACCATTAATATGATTAATGTATGCTTAATAAAACCTAAAAACTACATACATTATCTTGCATTACAAGAATTAGCAGAACTTATACACTTTTCTGTTTTAGAACTAGGTTTAAAATCTCAAATTACTTTTAATTATTGTGATAATAATCCATCAACTAAAAATATTGTTCTTGGTGCTCATTTGTTGAATGATAATCTAATTGAAGATATTCCAGAAAATACAATTATCTTTAACACTGAGCAAATTGAGTCAATTACTGAAAATTGGAAAAAAAAAATATTAAATCTTGCTAGAAAAAACATTATTTTTTGGGATTATAGTCAATATAATTTAGACTATCTATCTAAGACAATAAATATAAAAGGCAAATTATTTCAAATTGGTTATCAGAAAGAACTTAATAGAATAAATCATAATATAGATAAGAATATAGATGTTTTATTTTACGGCTCAATTAATGCTCGTAGAGAACATATTATAAATAAACTCAAAGATAGAAAAATCAACGTAAAAACTTTGTTTGGAGTTTATGGTAAAGAAAGAGATGATCTAATCGCTAAATCAAAGTTAATACTTAACATGCATATGTACGAATCAAAAATTTTTGAAATTGTTCGTGTGTTCTATTTATTGTCTAACTCAATACCAGTTTTAACCGAAGTTGGATCTGATACAAAGTTTAATAATGATTTTTTAGATTTGATTTGTAAAAGTACATATGAAAATATTGAAAAAAATATTATTTATCTATTAGAAAATGATAAAAAAAGAATTGAACTTGGTGAAAATGGTTTAAATGCAATTAAAAAATTCCCACAAATTAAATTTACAGAACAAATTTTAAATACTTAGTTAAGAAATTTTAATTGGTGGATAATCTACTGTTATCTCATTAATCCATTCGTTAATTTTTAATATTCTGTTATCTGCAGAGGGATGTGTGCTCATAAATTCAGGAGGAGCCTTACCTTTGTTAGCTTCTTTCATCCTTTCCCAAATATTAGTAGTTTCTCTTATATCGTATCCTGATAATGAAGAAAAAATTAACCCAAGATAATCAGCTTCACTTTCTTGTTTTCTGCTAAATGGATTCATAATTCCTAATTTAGCAAGCAAACCAACAGTATCCATGCCTGTAGTTCTATTTACTTGACTTAACTTACCTCCAGTAAGAATATCTGTAATTTGCACCGTAGTGTTTAATATAACACCTCGACTTGCTCTTTCTACTGAATGCTTAGCTACAGCGTGTGCTATTTCATGCCCCATTACAGCAGCTAATCCATTTTTATTTTTTGTAATATCTAACATACCACTATATACAGCAATTTTTCCCCCAGGCATGCACCAAGCATTTTTAATTTTTTTATTATCGATTAAAATATACTCCCATTGAAAGTTAGTAGTAGGGTCGTTTAAGTTTGCTTGATAGAAATATTCACTGATAGAGTCTTCCATTCTACTCCCTATATCTTTAATTTGTTTTAAATCATTACCTGTTTTTATCAGTTTTTCTTTTTCTTTAATTTTTTCATAAATCTGTGATGCCTGAGCATTAAGTTTTGCCTCAGGTATGATTCGTAGTTGCTTACGATCTGTTATAGGAACTGACGCACAAGAATTAAGTATAAATCCACCACATCCACAGCCTACATATTGTATAAATTTTCTTCTATTCATTTCCTATAATTATTATATTAATATAATTATAGAATTTATGAACTTAAACAATAAAATATTGGCCTTTTTATTTATTTTAGCTATTTGTTTTAGTGTCTACTCAAGTTATTAGTAATTTATGTCAAAGTTAAATAAGAAAAAAAGATCTATCTCAGCTTCCTTAAGAACTTATTTTTTTACAGGTGTTGTAGTGCTAATACCAATTGGAATTACACTTTATTTAACCAAGTTTATAATTCAAATTTCTTCAAAAATTATTCCAGAAGAAATAAATCCAAATAATTATTTACCTTTTTCAATACCAGGATTAGAAATTTTGATATCAATAATAGTAATAACCTTAGTGGGAGGTCTTTCATTTTCTTTTATTGGAAAGAAGCTATTACAATTAATTAATGACTTATTTAAAAGAATACCAATTTTAAGAACAATTTATTCAGCTATTACTCAAATGACTGAAACTTTTACGAATAAAGATGATAGCAAACGAAGTGTTGTTCTTGTTGAGTATCCAAGAAAAGGCACATGGGCTGTTGGGTTTGCAACGAAAAAAAACGAAACCGAGATATCTTCAAAAACAAATAAAAATTTAATAAATGTATTTTTACCCACAACACCAAATCCTACAAGTGGGTTTTTGTTAATGTTTCCTGAAGAGGAAATAGTTTATTTAGACATGACCTTTGAAGAAGCTTCCAAATTTATAGTTTCGGCTGGTACATCAGCTCCACCTACTAAATAATATCATTAATTATATCTGCTCTATCATACAATTTTAGTAAGTATTTATATCTATCAGAACTAAAATTACTTTGCTCAACTTTTTTAATTTCATTCTCCGCTAAGTCAAATAGGTCCTTGTTAATAATAGGATCTGCTAATCTAAAATTTTTTACACCACTTTGTTTAAATCCAAGTACATCACCATAACCACGTAGTTTCATGTCTTCCTCAGAAATTTCAAAACCATCATTTGTTTTTTTTAATATTTTAATTCTTTTTTTTGCATTTTCACTTAAACCTGATTTAAATATCAAAATACATACACCTTGTTTTGTTCCTCTTCCCACTCTTCCTCTGAGCTGATGTAATTGAGAAAGGCCAAACTTATTTGCATTTTCAATTATAATTAAATTTGCATTTGGGAAATCTATACCCACCTCAATAACTGTAGTAGAAACTAAAATTTTAAATTCTTTATTTAAAAATTTTTTTAAAATTATTTCTTTTTCCAAAACATCTACCTTGCCGTGTAGTAATTCAACATCATTAGGAAATTTTTTTTTTAAAAAATTATATTTTTGTATTGCTGAAACTTGATCTACTTTTTTAGACTCATCTATGAGTGGACAAACCCAAAAAACTTGATTATTTAAATTTATTTCTTTTTTTACATATTGAATTACTTCATCCATTTTTTCGTCTAGTTTGCTGTAGGTTACAATTGGAAGTCTACTATTGGGTTTTTTTTTAATTAAAGATACATCCATATCACCATATACAGACATAATAAGTGTTCTTGGTATTGGTGTTGCAGACATTAATAGTATATCACAATTCTTTCCTCCTTTATCAGAAAGTTTTTTTCTTTGCTTAACTCCAAATTTATGCTGTTCATCAATTACAATATAGCCAAGTTTCTTAAAGATTATTTTTTTTTGGAATAATGCGTGGGTGCCAAAAACTATATTATTTTTTTTATTTTTAATTTCATTAATAATTTTTTTTTTATCTTTTGAATCTGTAGCTCCAGTTAAAAGAAACAGTTCCTGATTTTTTGGAAAAATAGATTTTGCTAAATTGTAGTGCTGTCGGGCTAAAATTTCAGTTGGTGCCATGAAGCATACTTGATAACCAGAATTAATAACATTTACAGCAGATAAAAGAGCTACTATTGTTTTACCACTTCCAACATCACCTTGTAGAAGTCTAAACATTTTTTCCTTATTTTTTAAATCATTATTAATATCATGTAGTGCATCGTTTTGCTCATTAGTTAATGTGAAATTTATATTCTTTTCAATATTTTTTTGATTACTCAAATCAAATAATTTCTTTTCTTTTTTGACTTTTTTAATTTTATCTCTAATTCGCGATGATATTAAAAAAGTTGAAAAAATTTCATCAAAAGCTAGTCTTTTAAAAAATTTACTATTTGTTTTATTAGAGCTTTTTGGATCGTGTAATTTTAAAATAGACTCTTTCCAAGAAATATTATTAAATTTTTTCAAAACTTCAGGATCATGCCATTCTTCTAAATCAGGTACATTTTCTAAAACTTGTTGCATAATTTTATTATATGCTTTGTTATTTAATCCATCAGTTAATGAATACTTGTTATGCTTTTTCAAAATTAATGATTCATCATGTGATACATGTGATGGATTTGTAATTTGATATGTATTTCTAAAATAACTAACTTTTCCACTTATTGTAACATTATTATTTAGTGGTAAAATTTTTTTTATATAACCTTCATAACTATTAAAAAAAACACATTCTATTTTTCCCGTTTCATCTTCACAGATAACTCTATTAGGAAGATTTCTTTTCCTTGGAAAGTTATATTTAATTACATTTACTTTAATACTTTCAACTTTTCCAATATGTAGCTCTGATATTTTTTTAATTTGAGATCGATCATCGATAGAATAAGGCAATTTCCATAATAAATCTAAAATAGTAAATATTTTTTTTTTGTTAAATATTGAAGTGGTTTTGCTCCCAATTCCTTTAATAAAAGAGATATCTTTTAATAAATATTCAAAATTATTTATATTCGGCATTTATAGTACTATATATTAAACTTTATGGAAATTAATATAGATCAATTAAAAAAAAAAATAATTTATAGAGCAAATTATCGAG
>ERZ802830.2230-NODE-2230-length-17721-cov-11.3015_pt1 | contig 17721 bp, 23 predicted proteins | sample MGYA00345654_ERZ802830 | MGnify/ENA primary metagenome ERZ802830 (study PRJEB30503, sample SAMEA104212375) | marine metagenome | biome: Westerlies Biome; feature: [SRF] surface water layer (ENVO:00010504) within the epipelagic zone...; material: water...
TGTGGTTAAGGATGATTAAGTTTGGGTAGACCACTGGGTAGACCATTTAAGTGTGTTGACGAGTGTCCACGTAAGTGAGATTCTACTGCTAGCTTCAATCACAGCGATGGGTTGGTGCCTGTCTAGAGAAACATACCTCTCCACCAGCACCATTCTCCCCATCACATCATATGCTGACACATCAATTTGTGAGTGCTCTTCTGCCTTAGGCACTGCTAAGTCTGTGACACTGGAGATTGAGGCCATTGGCGGGGCCCACATCCTCAGCGGATGGACATTCACACCATTGATCTAGTGAAAGCCAGCGTAAAGGATATCTTGCAGCTATGCGGAACTGAACAAATGGCTGAAGCAAACCAATGGATATGGCTTCCTCATGCTTAGTTTCCGTCACTCATTAAGTGACAGATTGAGAGCGGTGAACTGCCCATCAGAAATAATTGACCAGATAGGTGGTTTGCCGAAACGGTCTGTAGATGAAGGCTATGGCGAAGGTTTCAAGCAAGAGGGCCCGGCAAATGTTCTGAACAAAACAGCAAACGTTCAACCCGCAATATTCAGGTAAATCAGCACAACAATGACTGAAAGAGACCCAAACAAGTAAACTGCTTGATGGCGAAAATTGTTTATCTTTGCTTCTGGTTTAATCGGCTTGATGAACAAGGACTTCCTATGCCAGCCGAAGAATAGACCCCTTCTACCGGTCACAACTCTTTTCAACCACCAACCAAGCCAAATCGCTATCATTCCTAAATTGATGAACAAACATACCCCCAAAAACTCCAACAATGTTGAAATTGATGAGGCGTTACCCAAAGCAGCAAAAATTAGAATTGCACCAAAAAAAACTGCTGCAAAAAACCAAAAGAATGCGAATATAGAGTAAAAGATATTGTTCATGATGTTGTCAGTAAAACCCTGTACATCACCACACCTTTGCAAGCATACAATATATTGATACATCAATGTGTTAATACATGATGAGATGGAAAAAATGGTGCTAGTGGAGAGGGTTCATCACCACCAGCCAAGCACCAACATCCAGCTAAACCCAAACGGTTACGCCATTGTTTGGCTTCTGGCAATCAGTGTCAACAGGGGCGGTGTGTAGGTCTATCATCAGAGGCCATGCAACAGGTGGGGGTGAGGCACCAATATCTCAGCGCCACACTCACCACTAATTTATTCGCTCACAAACGGCTCTGGAAAGTTGGTGAAAAACTCATCGTCTGAAATCATTGTCATAACTCCAGATTCAACGACTGCACCAGCTTCGCTTCTTTCTTTTGTTAATTCTTCATTAGAACCAAATGCCTGAAATGCGGCCATATCCGGGAACTTCATGATTGCGTGAAGTTTTGTCGGATCATCTTTTTGCACACCCGCAAAAAGCATTACCATCCCCATATCACTCATGCGGGTTTGGTTTTTCTTAACCATCGCCTTCCATGTGTCGAAACCCTTGGTGATGGTTATCTCACCTTTAACTATAATAGCCATGATCACTCTTCCTTTCTGACAATACGAAAAAAGATTTTATAGAGGAGGTTGCAAAAAATTGCCGCCACCCAGTCTCATGAGAGTGTACCAACCTTCTCACTATAGGAAGTGCCCATTGCAGAATTATGTATCTACAATATACGCAGGCAGGAGCCCTCCCCACCCATGAAGCTATCATTTATGTGCTCTTACATAGATAAACGTTGGATATAGGTAACCTCCCACCGAACGCGATGGCCGGCGGCCATTTTCTTGTGAGCAAAGCACATTTATCTAAAGGCGGCGCCAGGTGCGCGAGTGCTCAAACTAAGTCATCAATCGGCTTGTGCCTCTGAGGCTGCAACCATGCAAATCAGACGGGTGACGTAGCCGTAAAGCATTGGCAGCATCGCCACGGCAAGTGCTGACCCCACCTTTTCAAGGCTACCCAATGCGCCAAAAATATTGGAGGCTATAGCAATAAAGCCAATCAACAGACCCAGCCAGCCAAAGTAAACAGCACCCCCACCAAAGCTGCTGACCATGACGTTTTTATTGCCCTTGAGTAGTGCGTAACCCAATGCACCACCAAATACAAAGGCCAAACTCAATACATCGATGAAGATATTTATCCCCACCGTGAAAGCCGTACCAATAATAACAACAAGGCAAATTACAATTCCTAAATATTTCATCTGATGCTCCTTGGGTGAAACGCCGGACTTCGGCTGTCACTCTGTTTGGGATATGTGGCTAATGCTGCAAATCCTTATGATCTCCAGCCATCATCGCTTACCCGGCCCGTGCCTGCGCTGTTTGCGATCACTTATGATATAATGGTTATGTTTGCGGCATGTGAGTTCCATGAATAGGACTTGTTGCAGCGGTCGCACAGTTAAAGGTCCTCCTCGTCAATGACAACGCCGCGAAATGAGAGCGTTTTCAGCGGATATTCAGATTGCTCGATACGGTCAATCTCCTGCCAGATCGGTCGACAATTTTTAAACGCCTCCTCGCTTTCATATTCAAAAACCCAGCCAACAGAAAAAGCGCCTTCCTTGTTCCAGATTCTCATGCCAGTCATTTTCTTCAAACCTGCCTCCTTTAAGCGGGGAAGGTATTCTTTTTTCCTTTCTTGCCATTGAGACTCTGCAAATTTCATATCTCTTTCGTTCATGTAAGTTTGCACAGTGTAGTTGATAAGTTTTGCGCTGCTTTTTGACACTTTCTTTCTCCATCCTGCTCAATCAACTGGTCCTCATTGCATATGCACACGCATTTTGAGACTTATTGGTATTAAAGCAACATTGTTGATTACCGATATCCATCACTAACTTGTGTAACAGCAGATTTATGATAGCCACACGGGCGGGCATGGTGCCCGTCTGCCCCTCTTATGGGTCCATCTATCGTCAGTAGGTTCTTTGCATTGCCAGACGATTTCTCCTGGAGCGTTGAGTTCGGATTACCGCATCACTCCCTGAGTGATAAACCAGCTTGGAAAACCAGCGTATTGATATGCGGCAAGGACAGGCTGCCTGAGCCCTTGCCTTCCGAAATCACAAACAATCAAAACAAAAGACTCAGATATTTAGGTTTAGAGCGCTGAGTCGAATTATCGCAAGGCTCCCCACTATAGACCCCCGGATTTTCATTTGTTCTCACTGCTTGATACATAAAATGCCTTGGCTGTCTGCAAAATTAGTTCTATCCACAATCAGGGCAGCCCTCCATTTCGTATTATTTTGTAGAAGACCGCAACCCGGGAAACACAACAAATGCCTAACCTAGATCTGGTCACTGAAATCAAGAAAAACTTGTCATCCTTACTCGCCAAAAATGATTTAAACGGAGCAATCATTCTGGCGAAAAAATTTCTAGAAGTTGCTCCAAATGATTTTTACATTACCAATGTTTTGGCTGTTGCATATTTCAACGATGGCCAGTACCGAAATGCCCTTGTGGCCAATAATAATTTATTGAAAATAAATGCAAATTCTTCTGAAGCGCATTACAATAAGGGATTGATACTGTCAAAACTCGGTGATCCAGGTGCAGCGGCCACCGCGTATAAACATGCTATTTCATTAGCGCCAAAACATTCTTTGGCTCATAACAATCTCGCAAACATCTACATGCAAAAGGGTGATTTTGAAGCGGCAAAGCCTCACCTCAAATCTGCGATAGATTATGCGCCCAATAATTTGAATGCTTACATCAATTTGAGTATAGCGAACACACATGTAGAAAATTTTGAAGCCGCTATCCACTGGTGCAATCAAGCATTGGCAGTAAAAAGTCATCTACCAGCCGCGCATAAACAACTTGGCAAGATCTACAGTATTTTAGGAAAACTGGATGAAGCCAAATTCCACTATCAGAAAACTCTGGAGTCCATTCCTGATGACGCGCAGACATTATATAATTTGGTAATGATTGAAAAACAAACACATGACTCTAACGAGTTGGGTAGATTGCGTCATTTGGCAAGAAGAGCACTATCTCAGGAAAAACGAAAATTTGTGTTCTATTCTCTTGGGAAGTCATTTGATGATTTGCATAAACCAAGGCTCGCATTTCACTATTTCAGGAGAGCCAACGAATTGAGAAAAGCCGAGTTGGGCTACGATGTCGGCGCTGACGAAACCCTGTTTGAGAAAATTCAACGTTCTTTTTCGCAGAAAAAAATCCCCAATTTGGTCACATTGCCTAAAGGTAAAAAGCCCGTATTTATCGTTGGGATGCCTCGGTCAGGATCAACACTGATCGAACAAATACTGGCCAGTCACTCCGAGGTCTATGGTGCGAATGAATTAGGCAAAATTGATGAGGCGTTGACCTATTCAGCTATCCTTGATGATATTTCTTCACCTAAAAAATTGGGGAAATTCCGCGATCGCTACTTGGAGCATCTGGATCGATTAAACACGCCTCTCAAGGTAATTGTGGATAAGTCACTTCTTAATTTCCGCTGGGTGGGTTTGCTCGTCTCAGCATTTCCAAACTGCAAGATAATAAATGTTAGACGAGACAAAAACGCGATAATTTGGTCCAATTATAAACATTATTTTGAAGCGGGTGGTTTGGGCTTCACGACAGATGTTGCTGATTTAAGACGCTACCATGAGCTCTATGAAGGGTTGATGGCTTTTTGGGATGGTCAATATGACGATAAACTGTATCACATTGATTATGAACAACTTGTTTCAGAGCAATCCAGCTCGATCCGCAGGATGATTTCCCATATTGGGTTAGAATGGGACCCAGCTTGTCTGTTGCCTCATCTCACCGAGCGCGCCGTTAAAACCGCTTCGTTGTCCCAAGTGCGTGAAAAAATTTATGCAAACGCCAATGCCAGTTGGAGAGCTTACGAACAGTTTTTGGGATCGAATAAGATTTGAAAAACCAACCACGGGTGACCGTGTTCAGGATGGAAATTTTTTGGACGAAGCGAATGCTGGTACTTTATGAGCCAGCTCAAATCTGGCGTGCGGTATGAGCCAGCTCAAATCTGGCGTGCGGTACAACAATTGCCTGACCCGCCCGGATATTGTTGAGTGCTAGTCTTTGTCGGCAAATCGAATGGCATCTTCAAGGCGGTCATCACCCCAAAATATCTCCTTACCAACAGAGAATGATGGCGCCCCGAACACGCCAAGATCGTGGTCTTTTATCATATTGCCATCATATTGAAGCTGAGTGTTTTCTTCTGCTGCCTGACTGGCAATGCCATCATAATCCGGCGCCATTCCCCTGCAACATTTTTGCAGATTATCTTCGGACCCTGCCTCCAACCCAGAGAGCAACCAGAGATTGTAGGTTTCGTCAAAATACTCGAGGTACCGGCCTTTCTAATTGAGGACGATCACCACTTTATTGGCTCGGTCAAATTCCTGCAGCGGATAGGGAATGGGCGGTTTTGGCTCAGGCAAGCCATGCCACCCATCTCGGCTCTCTATATCTCGCCACATGCAGTCCACTTTCGCTTTTTTGCTCGGTAGAAACGGAATGTTATCCATGGATTTCATAATGGCGCGAATGCTGATTGGCTTGGTATCAAGCTGCATCCTTAAAATACCAAATTCCTTGACCAGCAAGACGTAAATCGCTTGCTTTAGCGTTCCTTTTACCTAAACATTCACCATCAATAATTTAGAAAAATTGCAACTTCCTTTTTTGGAGAAATGGAAATGGAAAAATACTCAGGTGAATGTTTTTGTGGGGCTGTCCGGGTAGAAGTGAGCGGTGAACCTGCGGTGATGGCCGTATGTCATTGCAAATTATGTAGAGGATGGTCTGCAGCGCCTGTTACGGGTGCGGCACTGTGGTCACCTGAAAATTTCAAGGTCACGCAAGGTGAGGATCATCTCAGCAGCTATGCAAAAGTTGAGGGTCATGACCGCAAATGGTGCACCAAATGTGGCGGGCATGTCTTTGTTGACCACAGCACCACATACGGAAAAATCGATGTTTACCCCTCCATCTTGAAGGATTTTGAGTATCAACCCGCGTTTCACGTGAATTATGCAAGCAGCATCCTACCAATCAAAGATGGCTTGCCCAAATTTGCAGATTTTCCAGAAGCCCTAGGTGGCTCTGGTGAGATGATGGATGAATAACAGCTAAGGCTGTGATTTCTGATAGAAACCACCTCAGGGCAAGGCAGACTTAATCTAACGATATAGCTGAGCATTCTGTTTCATGGATCGTCTTGGCTATATCGACTTAGTGCCCTGCCTAGGCTGACTGGGGTGTTAGGCTAGATCACGCATGTTTTGCTCAAGGCGCTCCTCAAGAATAGCCAAGCGCCAATTTTAATTTGAAATACACGTCACTTTCGTGCGTGATCTTTCGGAAATGTATGGATCTCGACATTTTTAGAGGTTAGCACACCGGCCCAGCGCCAATCGGGATTTGGACCTGTTTTGATTAGAGAGTTGCCCCGATGAACAAAACCAGGCAAGCCATATTACTTGCAATACTCGCAGCGTTCGGTTTTTCCATACAAGACACTTCGGTGAAAGCGCTTACCTCTAGTGCGTCAATCTGGCAGTTGATGTTCATTAGGTCATTGATCGTGGTTTCCATTCTGGGTCTTTGGGCATTTTCCAGCGGGGTCGTGCATCAAATAAAGCCAAAGACTTGGTTCTGGCCTATCATTCGCGCGATTTGTATGTCGCTGGCCTATACATTTTTTTATGCGTCTCTGCCGTTTGTAGCACTGAGTGAAGCATCCTCGTGTTTTTTTACCGCACCAATTTTTGTTTGCGTTTTTGCAAGCCTGTTTCTGGGTGAGCGCATCGGCCTATGGCGCATTTCTGCGGTTACACTCGGTTTTTTCGGGGCGCTTTTGATTATCCAACCGGGCTTGGTCAGCTTCAAACCAATCTTGATATTGCCAGTTCTCGCCGGCGCATTCTACGCTTTTGGAGTCATTATAACCAGAGGGCTTTGCCGAGAAGAGCCGAGTTTTTCTCTCACAGTCACGCATAATTTATTCTACGCCGGTTTGGGGTTGTTCGCGGTAACTTTCATCCCATTGCTCAATTTAGATACGGAATTTTCCCAGAAAAACAGCTTTTTGTTTCAGGGTTGGATTGAGATGACCGTGATCGCGATTGTGCTAATCTCTGTCACAGCAGTTACCCACATAATTTCCATGACAGCGTCAATTTTTGCGTATCAAAACGCAGAAACAACCATAGTTGCGCCTGTCGAGTACACTTATCTTATATTCGCCGCTTTCATTGATTATTTATTTTGGAGTTTTACGCCGTCGATGAGCCACATTATGGGAGCGACAATAATCTTGGGATCAGGAATTACGATCACTTGGAGAGAGTGGATCGCGCAGAAATCCGCATGAGGCGCGCTTGCCTGTTGTCAGGTTCGGGTGACCGGATTTGCTGTGTGCTCTTGTTTTAGCGCTTGAAAGGCCTACTCTAAAGGGCCAAGGCGTTGCTCCAGAGACAGCAATGGGTGATGGATCCTCGGCTTGATGATATTTTAGACACGAGGCACAGACGACGCTGTAAAGATTTTACTTAGGTTTATCTGATTTGTAATTCGCTGGGAGAGTTCAGTTGTCATTGAGAAGGGCGGTAAAGGCACACGGCTTCAAAGACTTTATGCGAATGGGATTTGCCGTTGCGACGTCACAAAAAATAACGCCACCACCAAGCCCAAAAAACGAGGACCTGCGCCGCGCCAAAGTGGCAGAAGCCGCTGTTATCGGTCAAGATTTGACCCTGGAATTTGAAATCTTTTGTGAATTGGGGAAAATGATCACAGACGCGAGTCAGTGCATGGTGAACATCCTTGACGGAGAAAACCAATTCACTATTGGTGGGGCCGGTTTGCCAGTCGACCCACTCCTACCCATTCCCCAAAAAATGTCGATGTGTCAGTTTGCTCTCTCGTCTCCAGAGCCTTTCATTATAAGCAATCTGTTGGCAGACGAGCGGTTTGCAAACTCGGTGATCACCAAACCTCCGATCAACGGTGCGGCCTATGCAGGCTTCCCTCTCAACACACCTGATGGCGTTGTTTTGGGCACTTTGTGTATTTTTCATGCCGAACCAACGGCGTTGACTGATGAACAAATCCGGATCATGCGTCAGCTGGCCAAGGCGGTGTCTGACCATATTATATTCCGTATTCAAGGGGCAAATTTTACCGCGTCTCGCATCAGTGCAATGCTTGGCCAGTTTCAAATAATTGCCCCCGAAGGAACCATAGCTGAGCTCATTGCCTTCTTGGATTTTTGTGCCTACGGAACAACTTCACCCGAGCAACTCAGTGCATTGCAGCGTGATGGGGTGATCACCAGAACAAATGAAACCTGGATGCTGTCTCAGGATGGCAGTGAATTAAAGGCAAAACTTGGACTCGCGAATGCCGGCTACCGCGGACATACAGCAAACGCCATGACCAGCGGAAATCAACTTGACGATCTGCTTGGTGAAATGGAGTAGGTGGCCATGTTTTCAACCCAGTTACAGCTTAAGTTCACATCCATCTCTGAGGCTAAAATTGCGGCTCAAAGTCTTTGCGAGGTCCTCAGAAGCCGCATATCGGCATTTAATCTTCAGGGATTGCAGGTAACCGTTGGAAAGGACGGAGACTTGGCTGTCAATGTCAGGTTTGATGATGTCGATTCAATGGTAAGTTTTGAAAAGGATTTACCAACGATTCTTGAAGACATTAAAAGAGCTTTTGTCTTTAAATCATCACGCTTCTCTGGCGTTTGCGTTCTATCCTTTGAACGGGAAGCGATGTCTACATCAGTTAACATCAGCGCCGATACTTGACGTAACACCGCATCGCCGCCGTAAAAATACCACCACGCGCTCTTGCCCAAACAGCCAGTCCAAATTTCATCACCCCTGAGCTTGAAGAACCTCTCCGGCCCCGCCTCTTGGTCCTAGGACAAGGTGTAATCCTGTTCCATTCATGGCCCCTGTCCTGCGTGCTTCCTGGGGGTGCGACAATAGGTGATCTTAAACATGACGAGTGGCGTATCCACTTAAGCGGTGGGCGGTTGTGCGGCATGTCTGCAACCCGGCTACGTCTGCTCCACGCTAGTTTCAAAAAAGGGAAAGTTTATGAGATATTTACTGCTGGTATCTGCGATGTTGTTTGCGACCCCATCTTTGGCTGCTGATCTCACGATTGAGATGCTGAACAAAGATAAGGATGGCAAGAAAATGGTTTTCAGTCAGGAGGTTGCGCGAGTGGACGTGGGCGACACTATAAATTGGGTTCCAACCACGAAAGGCCATAACGTTGAAATGATGGCGTCACCCAATGATATGAAATTCAAATCAAAAGTCAGCAAGGAAGCGTCAATGACATTTGATGCGCCCGGAATTTATTATTACCTGTGCACTCCTCACAAAGGGATGGGCATGATCGGGCTTGTTGTTGTCGGTGGCGACGTGTCGAACAAAGATGAAGTGGCAAAAGCAAAGGCATTGGGCAAAAGCAAAAAGAAATTAAAGGCGTTGCTCAAGACCATATGACGTTTTCCCTGAAGATGCACTTCAAGCCGGACCGCCACCAACCAATGTAGAGCCGTGATGATAACAGTTTTTTTCGATGGAAAATGTGGGTTGTGCAGTAAAGAAATACGGCACTACAAAAAATTAGCCCACCCCAATACATTTACCTGGCAAGATGTGGCGAGTGAACCCAACCTCATTGAGGTGTTGGGCATTAGCCAGGAGGCTGCATTGCGGCGTCTGCATGCTCGTGACGTTGATGGCAGATGGCATATCGGTGTTGCGGCTTTCATTTTGATTTGGCGGCAGCTTCCCCAATACAGGTGGTCTGTGCTGGCCAGGCTTTTGAAATTGCCGCTCGCGTATCAGATCAGTCAGTTTTTATACGGCAAATTTGCTGATTACCGTTTTTCCCGGCTTGCACATTGCAAAGTCATGGCTGACGTCAATCCAGTGGTGTAGGGTTTCCTTACACCGGTGCCACCAGGGCCACTTCTAAAGGGGGCTATCCGACCCTTGTGAAGCTGTGATCTTACATTCCACGGCCAGGCGATCATCGATAGACACTTTGACAACGTCCCCGCTTTTGACGGGGTATAAGCCCAATGAGGTGCCCGCCAAAACAATTTGTCCTGAAACAAGGCTTAAACCAAAATCTCTCAGATTGCTGCTAAGCCATTTCAATGACGATATTGGGCCGTCCTGATTTGGCCAGAGGCCAGCGGTGCCGATCTCAGCGTCATTTATCACCAAAGACAATTTTCCACTCTCCTTGATGTGCTTATCCGATTGCTGCCAATCGATGCCGGGCAGGACGATCCCAGCATTTAATCCGTTGTTCGCAATCAATTCTGCCAAAGATTTTTTTACCGACCGGAATACAAAATTATGCAGCTCGATGACCGGGAATGCAGTGTCTATTTGACCATCGGCACCAATGCGAAACGCCATTTCTCCCTCAATCGCCAGGTGACAAAATTCATCCGGATCAATGACAGTCCGATTATCCAGTGCTTCGCCGGAAAAGAGCGTCCCTCTGATGGGTCCCTGCATGCCGAATTGAGCTGTTGTTCCCGGTCCGGTACAACCAATCTTATACCCGATTACATTTTCGCCCACCGCCATTCGAAGTCGCGAAATCGCATCTTGCAAATCATATGCAGCCTTGATGCCGAGTGAGAAACCCGCATCCGAGAAGCATGTTCCCGGATTATTTCTCCGGTAATCTGATAGCTGGCGCAAAGCCAGATTATGCAGATCGTCATCACTTGTGCTCTGGTCCATTCCTTGCGTCCTTCGCAGCTTTTAAAAGTCAGTAATTCTCGAAACCACAACGTCATGGCAATAAACCGTCATGGCAACCGCCGCATTTCAGCCCCGGATCGGGTGATCACTATGGGTTACTGATGCACTTTAGCACTGTTTTGAGACTGGTGGCGCCAACCCATGCAAGGTGACATCACAGCCATTACGTTTGGCCCGGCTTAGTGCCAAATGTCTCGAACAAATAGACGGAGACCAGAACAGTGAAAAAGCCGATCCACTCAACAACCGAAAGTATCTGGCCCAGAAAAAACATCGCGAGCAAAGCTGCAAAAAGAGGCTCTACACAAGCCATCAATGACGCTCTGGTTGCACCAATGATTCGTGATCCCTCAAAGAACAGCACCCAGCTTAGAATATAAAAAAATCCATTGCTGAAAATTGCCATAACGCCTCTGTCAGACGCCGGCATCGCCAATGACATGCTCTGTGGAGACAATAAAAATAAAAGCGCTAAGAGAGCCAATCCGGAAATGCTGAGATAAAAGTTTAAGGAGGAAGACCCGATATCTTCTGCCAATGCGTTTGACTGCAGAATGAAAAATACAAAGCAGAAAAGTCCAAAAAAACTAACGGCCAATCCATAGAGATTGATCTTGGTCTGGCCATCGAAAATCATGATCACAAGGCCGACCATCACCATTGTCATGCAAATCCATTGGTTGTGACTAATCCTCTCTTTTCCCCTCAGGTGAGAGATCAACGCAACACCAAGAGGAAATGAGTACAAAATCAACAGGACCAACCCGACATCAAGAAAGTTCACTGCATGATATGTTGCCGCAATCAGACACATAGCCAGAAAACCTGCGACTGCAACGCGCCATATCAGCCTCGTGGGGACGCGAAAAGAGGTCTTTGTGATAAAGAAAACCGGGAGCAGAAAACACGCGCCAATCGCGTAGCGGGACGCGATCAAAAAGAACAGAGAAGAACCTTCTTCCATTGCAATCTTTGCGGAATTAGGCACAAAGGCAAAGCAAATAGAAGACACAAGAACCATCAAAATGCCCACATGATTCTTGGAAAGTTTGATCATCTCGTGAAACCCCAAAATAGGCCAAAACAGTAACCCCACACAGCGCTCAGAGGGAAATTATTTATCAACAAAATCCAAACTCTTCCGGAGTTGGTCATAAAAACAGCTCAATGCAACCGGATTAAATCAAATGATATGTGAGACGACCCTGAACCAAAATCTGCAGGTGTTACTCCTGCTCTGTCAAACAGATTGAAATCGGCAGTGGGCGATGATTTTCATGTGCCGATACAGATAGCGTCATAGAGATGCCGACGGCTAATCTTTCCGTCAAATGCAAAAATATCCAGCATGGCGTCATATCCCGCATCGGTGATCGTCATCTCCTCAGGCCAGCAACCCATCTGCTGATAAGCCCGAATGCATTGCGCTAACACTGTTTCATCAATTTGTGGAAACAGCGGTTTTTCTGCCGCTGCGATTTCCGCCGCCGGTGTTGTTGCCATATAGTGACGGGTGCGGGCGTAGGCTCGACAGAACGCCTGACCATCATCGGATTGCAACCATACCGGCACAGCCGCCAGGCTTGAAAAAGCACAAGGCCCAACCACGGGTCCAAGAGCCGCGACCACATGGCCAACACCGTCAGCTTCGAGTTGCTGGGGAGCCGGCCCTTGCTGATGAATATACTGGCCTCGGCCCTGCCGATAAGCAGCGTCCATTTCCTTGGCATTGCCAGCATCGATGATATTTATTTTGGAGATATCAATGCCTGCCTTGTGACAGGCATATTTGAACATTGTCATTGGCTGACCACCATGATGTACAAGCACATCAGCACCTTCGAGTGATGACCAGTCAAAGTCATTGTCAGCGTCACGGCCGCTGATAAAAAAACCATCCATATTATTGATCAACGCAAAATGCCGCGCCGCCGGCTGTTGGCCATTTTCCAGAGATGTAAAACCTTGGCTGATGGTGGATTGCACAACCTGCGCTGTACCATCCTCCAGCGCATTCAACGCTGATACACCCGGTTCTGCAACACTCCATTCATAGTCAAGCCCTTCCGCAACCAGAAAATTGCCGGTCATGGTGGAAATTAGTGGCGAATAAAAAGCGGAAAACAAGGTGAATTGAAGATGAATTTTGGCCATTAAAAAAAGCCCCTACCATTTCGTATTTTGACATTTCTACATGATGTCAGCATCTCTGCTGAACAAAAGCAAATGATACCTGACGCGATCTTTCATGACAGTGCCAAAACAGCTTTTTATTCATAGCGTCTATTGCCAAACTCTACCATGAGAGCAATGCTGTAGGAGTGTCTGTGGTGGCTGGCTCAGCTTCCATTATTCAGGCGTGAGGGAGAAACCATGACCAGTATCGTTGTTTTAAAGTTCTTTCATTACCTCTCATTATTTCTTGCTGGTGGGTTGGGCGTAGGCAACGCCGTGTTGTTCAAAACCCACCAAAAGGCTGAGATGGCACCTGCGCCTCCGGTGCAGAAAACCATGATGACTCTGGCGAGACTTGGGCTTGTTGCGATTGCCGTTTTATGGATAACCGGAATACCACTGACATATCAGGTCTATGGGAGTTTTGCTTTGGGTTGGGCATTCCATTTGAAACTTTTGGGGGCAACGGCGTTGCTCGGCGTAATTGCCTTTCTAAACATTCACCTGAGTATTCAGGCAAAGCACGGCAATCCACCCAACCCCAAAATCATGAAAATTGTGCCACCAATCGCCCGCAGTTCCTTGGCTATTGTTCTTCTTGGTGTAGCTGTTTTCACGACTTCTGCCTAATTCATCCTTCCAGGCAATTGAAACAAATCTCAACTGCCAATCGCGGACAACTAATTCAAAGAAAAATCGGATACGAACATGACCTTGCATGAAAGACTAACCCGGTCTGTCTCAGATTGAGATTTGGACGCGTATCTGGATCTTCTTCATGACGATTTGACGGTTATCTTCCACAAGTTCGGCGTCTCTTATGACGGGGAGGCTTGGGTGCCGATGTTGACTGGCATAATGGCAAATGAGAAATTCATTCAAGAATCCTCACGCTGCGTCTATGAGAATGATGATGTTTTGGTGCAACATTCCTTCATGTCGTCTCCTGACGGCACGCGAGAAGCGGTGATACTGGTCGCGATGATCAAGGGCGGCAAAATTTCCCGGTTGGACACGGGTGAAACACCTCTGGATTGATGAACAGGTAAAGGAACAAGTGATGCTGATACTTTGGTACTCCAGAAAATCATGTGCTTATGCGCCGCACATCCTCCTTTACGAGACAGGAGTTGAATTCAAAGTAAGGCATGTTGATTTTGCAGAAAATGAACAGACTTCGCCAGATTTTCTCAGCATCAATCCCAAAGGTCGGGTGCCCGCGCTTGTTACACCAGATGGGGTGCTGACAGAGAACCCCGCTATCCTGTTCTACATTGCTCAGATGTTTCCAGAAAAGGCGTTTGCGCCCAGCAAACCTTTCGACTTGGCAAAGGCGCAAGCCTTCAACATGTTTTTGGCATCCACCGTTCACGTCGCTCATGCCCACAAACACAGAGGATATCGTTGGGCAGATGATGCCTCCGCGCAGGCTGCGATGACTGCAAAGGTGCCAATCAATATGGCGGATTGCGCAAGCATGATCCAAAACCATTATTTCAAAGGTCCGTTTGTTCTTGGAGAGTCATTCTCTATGTGTGATCCCTATTTGGCATTGATTACACGGTGGTTGGGTCTCGATGGCGTGTCGCTGGATGATTTCCCTAAATTGAAAGCGCATGATGAGATGATGAAGCAAAGACCATCCGTGAAACAGGTGACCACGTTGTATGATTGAGCACGTTATATGATTGAGCACGTTATATAATTGAGCACGTTATATAATTGACCAAGTTATATAATTGAAATGCTTGTTGCCCAAACTCACGCCGTTTTGCTTTTGTTGATCATCAATATCCCGGTACCATATTGATTGCGAGATATGGTGCAGAAATGGGGGAGGCCATGAATTTCTTGAAGATGGATGACGAGAGAATTCTGGGTATTGTGGACCCAATAATGGATAATTGTCTCAACGGGTCTAATGAGAATAATCATGCCAAGCATGTCAAAGATTTCACTGAGAGAATGCGGAACATTGTAACGCCTGAAAATCTCAAAATGCAGTTGTCACACGAACCTCGTGCATTTTTTACCAATAGGGAATTCGTGCATCTATTCAGACGGCAAAGCTCCATTGGCGTGGTATGGAAGCAACATATCTCCACAACCGATGATGAGCTTATGAACCAGGCAATATTTGTTGAGAAGGGTGGGGAAATCCTCATTGATCACTGTATAGTATGTTGATGATCTCTAGCCGGGATGACCCCTAACGCCCGACACACGAAATGAACATTCAACGAGCAAAGTGCCCGCAAACATGCCGTGTATCACTAGCGCCAATGCCCGTCCCTCGTAATAAGTCTTGGCACCAAATCTAAACACTGGAGTCGAAGAGGAAAAAGAATTTCTGCATACGCTCTGGTGATGTTTCTGGCAGGTCTTGGCATTCCAGTATTGGCCGCTCTGAATGCAGCTCTTGGCCGCCATCTCGATGCACCATTTGGCGCGTCTCTCATCCTTTTTGGCGTTGCCCTCGTCAGCTGCCTAGCTGTTTCGGTAATGCAAGGTGGCGTCTCTCTGACAAAGGTTGTTGAGGCGCCAAAGCATCTGTTTTTTGCCGGCTGACTTATTGCTTTTTACATTGTAAGTATCACCTATGTTGCCCCGCGTTTTGACCTTGGCAACGCCATTTTCTTCGTGTTTCTGGGGCAATTGTTAAGTGCCGCCGTTATCGATCATTTCGGGCTTTTCTATGCGACGGAGACTCGACTGAATATGCTGCGGGTCTGTGGATTGCTTTTCATGGTGGCCGGAGTCTGGTTGACACAGATGGCCACAACAAAATAATACGGAAACGTGACTCACACTCTTTCTTGAGCGAAGCTCATGGGGAGATCGGCATATCCGGGCAATGAGGCGGACACCATGCACAATCCGGGCGGCACCAACGATCAATGTGTCATCGCTGAATTAATTGGGGCGATCAGCACCTACCTTGCCACCCATCAAGAAACGATATCGGGTGTGGGCGATGTGTTGGCACAGATTTCGTCAGCCACCGTCAGCGGGAGTTTTCACGAAACCAATTCAGCGGCACCGTCAGCACACACGGGTATTCTGAAAAAGGCTATTCAAAACATAGAGGACCAGCATCTTGAGGCGATCCACCGATGCCTAATGTCCTCAATAGATGAATTGATATGGCGACAGGATGAAGATGAATTTTACCCAACTGACTCTGACCCAGGTGACGGTTACAGAGCCAGCAATCTGCACACGCTTCTGATTGGCCCATCGAACGCCAAATATTATCGGCCAGATTTTACGCTTGGCATTTTTTTGCTTGGTCCGTTCACCCTGTATAGAGATCATTTTCATCTGGCCCCGGAGCTATATGTGAACCTCTCCCCCAGAAGTGGGTGGCGATTTCAAGGTGGCGAATGGAGTGATTACGGCGCTGGGTCACTGATATGGAATGACTCAAATGAGGTTCATGCAACCCGTGTCTATGATGACCCTTTCATTTCAATTTTCGCATGGGCAAGCGATATCGATTCGCCCTGCAAGATTTTTAAGTGCGATGATTGGGAGAGAGTGGAAAAGGAACTGGTGGTCAAATGAGCTGGAGTCCAAACACCCTTTCAGCCATCAAGCAATCGGAAGTTTGACGGAAAGATAACAGACTTCAGCCACGGCTATGGAGATGGTTTCAGCAAGGAAACCACCTCCAAAACCATGCATCACAAGACAAGCGATGCACAAAAGGGAGACAAGAGAGGTGGACTGCGCCGCAAACACAAGGTTCAAGTTGCATTTGCACAAAATGCCGAGCAGACAAAATACCCCTCGCCCTCTCTATGCAATTTTCTAGCCAAGTGAAGGAGTGAGAGGCTGGCCTGTTGAGATTTTGGATAAGTAACGGGTGTGATCGCGCCATCAATTATGACATCGCCATGCGCCATCTCCATCAAGCAGGAGGAGGTTATTTCACCCTTGGTTTGACAAGTCACAAAATCATACGCTAACTGTTCTAAATTCGTCATCATGGCGTTTTTAGGAAAATGGGGAAGTATATTGAGAGATTTAACAGACGAAAACCAAACCCTGGGTGGCCGACTTCAGAATGCGAGAGCGCGTCAAGGACTGAGTATCAGTGAAGTTGCCAAGCTAAGTGGTGTCCAGAAAAAGACGCTGATGAATTGGGAGCTGGACAGATCTGAACCTCGATCGAACCGCCTCATTCAACTTGCCGGCGTTCTTGGTGTGCAGGCAGCCTATTTGCTGGATGGTCAAGGCGGGGACGCCCCCGTGCCGCAAAGATCCAAGGATGAGGTCAAGGTAGTGCTTGCAGATCTTGAGGCACGGGCCGAAACGCTGGCGCGTGATGTCCTCAGAATTGGTGAGGAAATTCAGCAGTTAGGTAATCAGATCACACGCCTTAGGCAATCAGACTGGTGATATGATAGCCTCCGCAACCCGTTAATACAGGCTCATTTTTGTATTGATAATGGTTGGACCGGCTCTTTACCTTGAGCTTTGACGTTTTGATGTTGTGACGTTTTGAGCCATAATCTCGTTGTGGGCGGCGGCGGTCACGCTTTGCAGCGAGGGTAATCCAGCGATGTCGAAAATTTTGCCCGCTCCAGCTGGTGTGGGGCGACCACTGCCCCAGACAAATCATATTATCGCAAGAGGGATTGAGCTGCGTGTTTTGGCTACAAAGTATATTTTTGCTGCCACTTAATTCCATACATCGCCTCATTGCGACGCAGGAAGAGGGGGGTGCAAGGACCATTATAGGTCGCCCGGCTCGCCGGCC
>ERZ802830.2231-NODE-2231-length-17719-cov-8.85303_pt1 | contig 17719 bp, 12 predicted proteins | sample MGYA00345654_ERZ802830 | MGnify/ENA primary metagenome ERZ802830 (study PRJEB30503, sample SAMEA104212375) | marine metagenome | biome: Westerlies Biome; feature: [SRF] surface water layer (ENVO:00010504) within the epipelagic zone...; material: water...
GTTCTCAATGCTTCAATTTCACGAATCTTTTGTTGCCAGAACTTATGAGATTCTGAGTTTTGAGAAGCAATTTCAGTTATTTTAGAAATAATTTCTTCTTTGACAATTAAATTCTTTTCATAAGCTTTGTCCAAATCCTCATAATACTCTTGTTTTTTTTCATGAATGACTTTAGTAGCTTTACTAAAACGTTGCCAAATTTCTTCTCTTTTTTCTTTTGCTACTGGTCCAAGGTCTTCTTTCCATAACTTGTGAAGTGCTTGAAGTTCTCTAAATGACCTATTAACATTAGTATCTTCTGCAAGAGCTTCAGCTTGTTCTATGATTTTTAACTTTTGATCTAGATTATGTTTAAAATCAAGATCTCTTAAATCTCTATTTAGATGAAGGAAATCGTAAAAGCGTTCTACATGATGATGGTATGTATTCCATGCATTATTATACTTATCTCTTGGAATTGGTCCAGCATTTCGCCATTCATCTTGAAGCTCTTTGAAATGCTTATATGTTGAACTGATATTTTCTTCAACATTCAACAAACCCTTTATTTCTTCAATAATGTTTAGTCGTTTTTCAAGATTTTTTTTGAGACTACTTTCAAGATCTTTATAATAGGCATTCAGGTTATTTTTGTAATCTTTGAAAAGTGAATTGAATTGTTTTTTTAATGGTGTTGTAAAGTAAAAATCTATTTCACTTCCACCATCAGCTAAAAACTCTTCCTTTTTTTGCTCTAGAAGCTCGTTGTATTTAGAATTGAATTCATTTTTAATCTCATCAACAACAGCTTTTATGGTTTGGACTTTCTCGGATTTTAAAAGCTTTTCAAATTCTAAAACCAGAAGATCCATATTCATACTATGGTAATCTTTTGCCTTGATCTTATGTCTTACTACATTTGAAGCATCTTCTGCATCTTCCGCATTTTCCTTTTCGACAGATTCAACATGGTCTTCAGAATCATTAACTATATCATTTGCTGTCTCATCAGTTTCATCTTCCTCATTAATAGTTTCAGATTCAGTAGTATCTGTTTGTGTTTCATTAGTTTTTTCTGAAACTGAGCTTTCCTCTGAAGTATCAGGTGTAATTTTGTTTATTCCATCTGCTTCTTGCAGGTTATCTTTCTTAGACATTTTACAATGTATTTAAATATTAAGCCTTAAATATAGCTAAGAGGCTTGTGAATAACAAAAAGGAACACCAAAAAGTATTTATATGTAATTCTGCCAAATTTGAAATGCTCTTTCAGCTTGGAGGACTAACATTTTATAACCGTTAATTATTGTAGCTCCTCTTGCTTCTCCCTTTTTCAAAAACAAAGTTTTTTTAGGATTATATATCAAGTCAAATAAAATGTGCTGATTAGTTATAAATTCATATGGTATTTCTGGAGCATTTTCAATGTTTGGATAAGTCCCAAGTGGGGTACAGTTTATAATTAGCTTGTGACTTTCTATAATTGAGCTTTGTAACTCATTATAATTAATTGACATGTTATCACTTTCTTTTCTGCTTACATATTTAAAGCTGATTCCAAACTGTTTTAAAACATAAGCAATTGCTTTAGCAGCCCCACCAGTTCCAAGAATCAATGCTTTTTTATGGTTTGTCTTTAGATGTGGACGTAAAGATTCTGTGAAACCCCAATAATCTGTATTAAATCCAATAAGTTTCCCTGAGGAATTAATAACAACGGTATTTACGGCTCCAATTGTTTTGGCCTCATCATTGATTGAATCCAGATGATGAATAATCTCCTCTTTATAAGGAATGGTCACATTAAATCCAATTAAACTTTTATTAGAAACTATTGACTGTAATTTTTCTAATGAATCTATATCAAAGTTTGTATAACTAAAATCGAGATTTTCCCTTTTGAATTTTTCAGAAAAATATGATCTGGAAAATGAGTAGTCAATATTTTTACCTAAAAGGCCTAGTTTATTTCGTTGCATTTAAATAGTTTAATTTTTTTCCATACCAGTCTAAGCCTAAAACTATTAAAATTCCTAATAGAATAGAGCATATAGATATGCAAAAATTAAAATCTATTTCAGGAATATATCTTTTGTACATAATTATAATTGGGTTTCCTGTAGAGTCTAAAAATAATGAGCCATCAATATCTACTTTAAATACTTTAGATTTCCAAGGCCAAATGACCCCGAGAGATCCAATTATAAATCCAAAAATTGATGCGATTGTTAGTTGTTTAAATCGAGTTAAAATGTAATTTAACAGATGAGAGAAAGTCACTAATCCAGTAATCGAGCCAAGTGTAAAAACCGCTAATATTTTTAGCATATGAATTCTATTTCCGTTGTAATAGAAAGAAAAATTTCCAGAAAACACTTCATAAATGGTGTCGTAGAGAGCGTTGACTGCATCTACAAGTAATAAAACATAGTTGCCAAGTAAAATTAAGATGAAACTTCCAGAAAATCCAGGTAAAGTCATTCCAGAAACACTAATTATCCCACAAAAAAACACAAACCACAGATTGTCATTTTGAGTAGCTGGATCTAAAAAACTAATCCATAAACCAACTCCAGCACCAATAATTGTTAATAAAAGCGAAAATTTAGAGTGTTCTTCTAAATCATTGTATATATACCAAATGGATCCAATTACCATTCCAAAAAACAGACTCCAAACTTGAATTTCGTAATATATAAGTAAAAAATCCAAAAATTTAGATATACTGAAATAACTAATTATCATTCCAGAGACCAGGTAACATAGAAACCTTCCGTTAACATAGTCAAAACAACTTTTAAACCGTCCGCCTAAAACAAGTCTAAGAGCAGTTTTATTAAAGCGTTGGAGAGAGTAGATAAATTCATGATAAAACCCTGCAACGAAAGCTACAAGTCCACCTGAAACTCCAGGTACTTTATTTGCAGCACCCATAGCTAAACCTTTGAGAACTAAGAATAAATAATCTTTCCTATGGCGTTTACTTTGCATTATTTTTTATTTTCAGGACCAAATTTTTCAAGTAATAAAATAACTACAAAGCCAATAGTGATTAGAACTAAAGCTAATGCCAATTGATTGTCACCTTCGATATTAGTAGGTAAAATACTTTGTTCTGTTAATGGCACTGAGAGTCCTTTAGAGTTTACCCTCCAAGTTAATATTTTTTGCCATGGCCATATTTTATTAAGTGACCCAATCATGAACCCTGTTAACATAGCTAATGTGAGATCTTTATAATTTTTAAATAGCCAATTAAGTATTTTTGAGAATATTTTTAATCCTAAAATGGCACCAACTACCAACATCAAGAAATTGATTAGGGCTTCTTTAAAAAGATTAAAATCTTTAGTAAAAAGACCTTGAGCTAAATCATTTATAGTATCAATAGTTGTTTGATATGCACCTAATATTAATAAAATGAATGCACCAGAAACACCAGGTAAGATCATGGCTATTATAGCTACAAAACCACAAAACAAGAGATATAATGGGCTCTCAGGTGATGTAAAAGGTTCGGCAAGTGTTAAAAAATAGGAAGCAATGCTGCTTAGTATTATGGCTATTATAATGTTGAAATTGAATGTTTTTATTTGTTTTCCAACATAAAAAATACTTGCCAAAACAAGTCCAAAGAAAAAAGACCACAACAAAACAGGTTCATTGTGAAGCATCCATTTTATGCCTTTAGCAAGTGACAGAATGCTTATTGCTATCCCTATAAAAAGTGCTGTTAAAAAGTTTCCATTTATACTATGCCAGGCATACTTAATCCCTTTTTGTTTTAATGTCTTAAAAGCGTTTAAATCAATTTTATTGATTGTATCAATAAGTTCTTCGTAAATACCTGTAATAAAAGCTATGGTTCCTCCAGAAACTCCAGGAACAACATCTGCTGCTCCCATAGCAATACCTTTTAATGTTATAAGGAAATAATCTTTAATGTTTCTTTTCATGGGTATATATATTCTTAAGCAAATATATAATTATAGCAGAAAGAAACTAAAAAGCTAATATATTTTGAATCAATTTCCTATTGGCAATCTTTGGAAATAATTCATTAAGGATGAAATGATAATCTTTATTCAGTTTTTTTGCGTTTTTAAGATGGTAAATAGCTTTATCTGATTGCGATATGGAAAAATAACATCCTGATAATCGGTATTCAATTTCTTCATTCTCAGGATAAAACTCAGAGGCTTGATCTAAATTAATAATAGCTGCTTCGTATTCGCCTAATTCAATTAAAATATCGGATCTAGAGATCCAAGTATCTAATTCATAATTACCAAGCTCTAGGGTTCTTTTGTAGCCTCTTTCTGCTTCTTCAAGAAAATTGAGACGTTTATTAATTTGAGCATATAATTTCCAGTAAACGACATTATCTTTATCTATTCCAATTGCCTTTTTTATGTAGTAGAGGGCTTTTCTGTAGTTTCTGTTCTTGTTATAGAATTTTGTTATAGCAATCCAGCCTTTGTCTAATAAAGGGTCTTCATGAACAGTTTGGTAATAAAATTTTAAGGCTAGCTCTTTTTCTTCCATCTTTTCATAACAAACTCCTATTCTTAATAATGCAAACGATGTAGGATCGTCTAATGATAAAGTGATGTTATAATTTTCAATGGCTTCGTTGTATCTCCCTAATTTCTCAAGGACTTTGCCTTTTTCAATATAAGCTCCAATAAAGGTGTCATCAGATATAATAGCAAAATCAAACGATGCCAAGGACTTCTTATAGGCTTTAATAGAAAAATATTGTTTACCAAGTTGGTGCCATGCAACTTCACAATAGGGATTAGCATCTAAATATTTATTTAAAAAATTTATGGCGCCAATGTTATCATCAATAAAATCGTAACAGTAAATTATATTATATAAAGAGGTATAATCTGAAGGGTCAAGTTCTAAACATTTAGAAAAGTATATACGTGCATTATCGAATTGATCAAGAAATAAATATTCCATACCAATTAAGGCATACAAATCAGAAACTTCATCATTACCACTTAAATCTATAGCAAGCTTTAGAGTTTCAATGGCCTTATAATGTTCATCAGATTTTGAAAAAATATTAGCTTTTTGAATGTATATTTCTTCATTTTTTGGTTCTAATGCATAAAGTTCAGTAAGAATTGTGTCGGCTTTGGAAAGTTTATTTTCAAAAATGAGTATTTCAACTTTATAGAGTTTAAGATTAGTAGAAGTAGGATGTTGGTTTAGTCCGATCTTAACAGCCTTTTTAGCTAAATTAATTTTACCTATTTCTAAATAATGATTAATAATATGTTCAAACTCATTAGAATCAAAAAAATGAACACTGTTAGTTTTTAACATGGATTCAAATTTCGAAACGGAAAAGTTGTTATTTTCTTCTCTTTGACTAAACTCCATAATTCAGAATGTTTAATATTATTAAAGTTAAGGTCTAATACAAGTAAATTGCATTAAGACTTGTTAATGTTTTTAACAAAGTAATTAACACTTATATCGACTTTAACAAATTTCAATAGTTACAAGTCGATTTCATTTAAGACTTCCATTATAATGGAACAGCCTTTAATAATTTCTTGGTTGGAAATAGTTAGTGGTGGGGTAATTCTTACCGCTTTAGGCTCGTAAAGTAACCAAAATAAAATTAATCCACGTGATTTACATTTAAAAATTATTTCATTAGTAATTTCAGCAGTCGGAGTAATTAAGGCAAGCATAAGTCCAAGTCCCCGAATTTCTTTAATAACAGGGTGAATTAAATGGTTACGAATTAGTTGTTCTTTCTCAAGAGCTTTATCCATTAGATTAGACGATGTTATTTCTTTAAGAGTTGCTAGAGCAGATGCAGCAATTACAGGATGACCTCCAAAAGTGGTAATATGACCCAGCTTAGGATTGTCTTTTAATGTATCCATTAATTTTTTTGAGGCAGTAAAAGCACCAATTGGCATTCCGCCTCCTAGTCCTTTACCAGTAACTAAAATATCTGGAACACAATTATAATGTTCGAAACCAAATAATTTACCAGTCCTTCCAAAACCCGGTTGAATTTCATCAAGAATTAGTAATGTTTCTGTTTGTTTACATCTTTCACCAATCTTTTTTAAGAATTCATTTTTTGGTTCAATAAAACCTGCGCCACCTTGAATGGTTTCTAAAACAACTGCGGCTGTTTGATGAGTTATTTTGTCAATATCACTTAAATTATTAAACTCAATAAAATCAACGTCCGGCATTAAAGGTTCAAATGGTTTTTTTCTTTCATCATACCCCATGATACTTAAAGCTCCTATGGTATTTCCATGATACGCATAATTTGCAGCTATGATTTGAGTCTTTCCAGTTGCTCTTCTTGCAAGTTTAATAGCTCCATCTATTGCTTCAGTTCCTGAGTTTGTTAAATAGGTAGTATCTAGTGATGGTGGTAAATTTTCAGACAATAATTTACATAACTTAACAGAAGGTGATTGGGCGAACTCCCCATAAACCATAACATGTAAGTAACGATCTAGTTGTTTCTTAATGGCAGAGACTACAGCGGGGTGTTGATGTCCTAAACTACAAGCCGAAACGCCAGCAATAAAATCCAGATATGGTTTGTTATCTATATCATAAATATAACTGCCCTTTGCATATGAAATTTCCATCCCAAGGGGGTGGGGTGTAGTTTGGGCTTGGTATTTGTGAAAGTCTTCTATCATTGGTTTTTTGCCTTTAGTACATTAGACTTTATATTTCTTTTCTTGAGTGGTTTGACTTTGCCGTTTGTAGGTTGTTGATTTGAAATTTTAGTATCAGTTCTTAAATTAACTTTTTTATTAATTCGATCTAAAACTTCGTAATCAATAATACCAAATGGATTTGGTTTATCTAAACCTTTTATTTTGGGGAGATTTAACGGCGGGTCATCTTTAAATAAATCAGAAACACTTTGAGGTTGCTCATCTTCTCTCCAACTAAATCCTTTAAATTTTTTAGCATTTTTTGGAAACTCATTTTCAGGGTAAATGACGCCATCAATATCATTAATCAATTTTATGTCTTCAATTGTATTGTCTAGTATTTCAATTTCAATTTTACCTGATTTTGATTTGTTAATACCTTCTAAAAGATTATCACTGTTTCTGAAATAATAAATCACTTCAGCATTTTTGATGATATGTACATTCTTAAGTTCATTTTCTTCAAGTAAACCAATTAATTTTTGACCTTTTATTTGATTAAAGCCGTCTCCTAGTGTATCCTTACTAATTAGAAAAGCATTATTAAAAACTATTAAGGAGTCAAGAAACTTGGTTTCTTTTTCACTTATAAAATGAATAGTATCACCTGTCATTTGGTTTCCTAAATTCCAAAGTATTGGTTTTTTCTTTCTTTTGAACGCATCAGAAGATTGAAGCCTTCCTAAATTAATCATTTTTGTTAATCCAGAATTTTGGTCAATATGAACAGAGTCTGATTTTCCACTTAGATCAGACTTAAAAATTTTAACATTATAAAAAGCTTTGGTAATTCTGTGATCAGCAGGACCAGTAACCATTAAAGTATCACTATGAATGTAAAGCGAATCATTTTCTTGGACAGTTATTGCTATGGCTCTTTTTGTAATGAAAACAGAATCTTTATCTTTAAATACTTCTGCATAATGGCCTCTAATAATGCTTTTATTAATGGTATCAGTAACTTTAATATTGTTAGTTGCTGAAGCAAAGTTTCTAGGGCGGTCAAAAAATAAACTATCTCCTTCAACAACTCTGTTTTCATAATTGATTTTTGAATTTTTCACAAAATAACCTAGATCTTTGTTGGTATCGTAAAATCCGCGTTCACAATAAATAGTATTACTATCCCCCTCAATTGTTGATGGTCCGAATAAATAGGCATGGCCGTTTTCAGAATAAAAGTCAAGCTGTTTCGTTTTTAGAGTATAGTTGGGATTTACCAACTTAACTTTATTAATAAATTGGTATTTGCTTTGCTCAACTAAATATTTTCCAATGGTACTTGTTATAACTCCTGAAGTATCTCTTTCGACTTTTCCACCACATTTGTAGAATGCTTGTTGTTTTAATTTATCAAAATAAAGAGTATCTGTAGTTAAGACTGATTGAGGTTCTCTCAAAATCACTTTGCCTTTTGCTACAGCTAATTGTGTCTTTCCATTGTATTCAATATATTTTGAATTCATATGAATACTATCACCCTGATTCATTTTAACATTATTAAATGCTTCTATGAAGTTTTGGTCCTTGTACAAAATGGCTTTGTCACAATACATATCAATTCCATCATGAACAATGTGGATTTGTTTTTTTTTGTCTCTTAAAAATACAATACCACCATCATGAGTTTTTTCTTTAGAAGACAAAAAACCAGAATACTCAATGATAATTTGTTTTTCTGCTTCTTGAGCAAAGGAAGTGATTGCAAGAAATAATGAAAACAAAGAAAATAACAATGAAAGTATTGATTTCAAAGGGTTTAATTTTTTTTCAAAAATAATCATATTATTCTGTGCGTATTGAGCGTTATAGGTTTTTTAACGAAAAAAGCCTGTCAGTCATATACTAACAGGCTAATCTTTATATTTAAAAAGTTATCTTATTATAGTTTGTTTTCTATCTGGACCCACAGAGACTATAGTTATGGGTAGATTTAAATAGTTCTCTATAAATGCAACATATGAATTGAATTCATTAGGGAGATTTTTAGAATCACTAATTGCAGTTAAATCTTCTTTCCATCCTTTAAATTCAGTATAAACCGGAGAAACGTTCTCTTCTTCTATATTGAAAGGAAGATGAAAAATTTCAGCACTTTTATAAATATAGGATGTACAAACTTTTAAGGTTTTAAAACCAGAAAGCACATCACCTTTCATCATAATAAGTTGTGTTACACCGTTAACTTGACAAGCATATTTTAGCGCAACTAAATCTAACCATCCACAGCGTCTGGGTCTCCCTGTAGTTGCACCAAATTCATGTCCTACTTTTGCCATAGTTTCACCATCTTTATCAAAAAGTTCTGTAGGGAAAGGTCCTGATCCAACTCGAGTAGTATAAGCTTTGAAAATTCCAAAAACATCTCCAATTGTATTTGGTGCAACACCTAAACCTGTGCAAGCACCTGCTGCAGTGGTATTAGATGAGGTAACAAATGGATATGTTCCAAAATCAATATCAAGTAAAGATCCTTGGGCTCCTTCAGCTAAAATAGCTTCCTCATTATGTTGGGCTTGGTGAATAAACTCTTCAGAATCAATAAATTTTAATGATTTTAAAGTTTTAACTGCTTCAAAAAACTCTTGCTCAAGTTCATTAAGATCATATTGAATATCAACATTGTAAAAAGAAATCATAGCTTCATGTTTATCAGCTAAAGTTCTGTAGCGCTTTTTCCAATCGGATAACTCTATATCACCAACTCTAATACCATTTCTACCAGTTTTATCCATATATGTTGGTCCAATACCTTTAAGAGTTGAACCAATTTTAGCTTTACCTTTAGAAGCTTCACTTGCAGCATCCAATAATCTATGTGTAGGCAGAATAATATGAGCCTTTCTAGATATTAAAAGTGATTTCATATAATCAACGCCTTGTTCATCCAGTTTGTCAAGTTCTTTTTTGAAAATTACTGGATCTATAACAACGCCGTTACCAACAAGGTTTATAGTGTTTTCATGAAAAATTCCAGAAGGAATAGTGTGTAAGACGTGTTTTTTTCCATTGAAAACTAGGGTGTGTCCTGCGTTAGGTCCTCCTTGAAATCTAGCAATGATGTTGTATTTGGAGGTAAGAACGTCAACGATTTTTCCTTTTCCTTCGTCTCCCCATTGCAATCCTAGTAGTAAATCTACTGCCATTTTAGTTATTGTTTTTTGTTACGGTTGCCGTAAAAGTATAGTGAATGATTATGAATTTTGATGTCGAAGATTTCTTCAATGGTCTTTTTTATGGATTGAATTCTAGGGTCACAAAATTCAATAACTTCACCACTATCAGTAAGAATAACGTGGTCATGTTGTTTATCAAAGTATGATTTCTCATAATGAGCCTGACTTTGTCCAAATTGATGCTTTCTTACTAAAGCACATTCAAGTAACAATTCTATGGTGTTGTAGAGTGTAGCTCTGCTAACTCTATAGTTTTTATTTTTCATTTTGATGTACAGAGACTCAATGTCAAAATGCTCTTCACTATTGTAAATTTCGTGAAGTATAGCATAGCGCTCAGGTGTTTTTCGATGCCCTTTTTCCTCTAGAAAACTGGTAAACACGTTTTTAACAATTTCCTGATTTGTCTGTTTAGTATCATCCATAATAACCGCGAACAAATTTAATAAAAATTAGACTCTAGAGACCTTATCAATACCATTAATTTTCTTGAGGTTCTGAATCAGTCTATTCAACATTGTTATATTTTTTACCACAACATTAATTTTTCCATTAAATACACCATCATCTGTTTGAAAATTCATACTCTTGATGTTAACATGCATATTATTAGAAATAACTTTAGTTATGTTGTTAATTAAACCAAGTTTGTCTATTCCTGATATGGTAATTAAAGACGTAAAATCTTGTTGTGTTGAGTCTATCCATTTGGCAGTCATTATTCGGTAGGCATAATTGGATTGAAGACTCAATGCATTAGGACAGTCTTTTTTATGAATCTTTATACCTTCGTTAATGGTAACAAATCCAAATACTTGGTCGCCAGGAATAGGGTTACAACAATTGGCAGTTTTATAGTTTAATCGCTCTTCTTCTTTACCAAAGACCAACATATCAAATTTAGAGGTAACTTCATCTTTATCGATGTCTTTAGGAAGCTCCTGTTTTCTAATGCGTTTTTTTATGAAACTCATAATGACATTGTTTCTTGTTGAAACATAGTCTTTCAACATGCTATTGTCTATGGTGCCAATACCAATTCTATAAAATAAATCTAAACTAGTTTTTAATTTGAAGTGGAGTACAAGTTCGTTTACGGTTTTTTCATTTAAAGTTATTTTAAGTTGTTTGAGTTTTCTTCTTAAAATTTCTTTTCCATCTTCTCCAATACGTTTTTTATCTTCTTTGAGTGATGATTTAATTTTACTTCTTGCTCTTGCTGTAGTAGCATAATCTAGCCAGTTGGAATTGGGCTTGGCATTGTCTGAGGTTAAAATTTCTACGTGATCACCACTATTTAATTCATGACTTAATGGCACTAATTTCCCATTAACTTTAGCACCTCTTGTCTTCATTCCTATTTCTGTATGAATACTAAAAGCAAAATCTAATGGCGTAGAACCCTTGGGTAGTGACTTTAAATCTCCTTTAGGCGAAAACACAAAAATTTCTTTAGAATATAAGTTTAGTTTAAACTGTTCTACAAAGTCAACAGCGTTACTTTCATTACTTTCAAGGGCTTCTTGAAGTTTGTTGATCCATAAGTCAAGTGCATCGTCTTCATCATGATTTCCTTGTTTGTATTTGTAATGCGCCGCGTATCCTTTTTCAGCTATCTCATTCATGCGTTCACTTCGTATCTGAACTTCAACCCATCGGTTTTTCGGCCCCATAACTGTGATGTGAAGCGCTTCATAGCCAGTGGACTTTGGTGATGAAATCCAGTCTCTAAGTCTAATTGGATTAGGAGTGAAATGATCTGTAACTATAGAATATATTTTCCAAGCTAGAAATTTTTCATTTTCTAAGTCGGATTTATAGATAATTCTAATTGCAAACTTATCATAAACTTCTTCGAAACTTACCCCTTGTTTTACCATTTTTCTTCGAATAGAGAAAATGGATTTAGGGCGTCCTTTAATCTCGTATGCTATGTTTGCATTATCAATTTTTTTCTTTAGAATCTGAGAAAAATCTTTGATGTAGATATCTTGTTCTTCTTTAGTATCTTCAAGTTTTGACAAAATATCATTATAGACCTCTGACTCTGTATATTTCATACCAAGGTCTTCAAGTTCAGTTTTAATATTGTACAAACCAATGCGGTGAGCAAGAGGGGCATATATGTAAAGCGTTTCAGATGCAATTTTTTCCTGTTTATCTGGGCGCATTGATCCCATGGTTTGCATGTTATGTAAACGGTCTGCAATTTTGATTATTATTACCCTAACATCTTCGTTGAGGGTAAGAAGCATTTTCTTGAAATTCTCAGCTTGTAATGAAATATCTGTTTTCTTAGATGTTGCTGAAATTTTGGTTAAACCATCAACAATTCTTGCTACAGTTTCACCAAACATTTGTTGAATGTCATTCATGCTGAAATCATCCGAATCTTCTACTACATCATGTAAAAGTGCAGCGGCAATACTCGTTGCATCCATTCCAATTTCATAGGCCACAATTTTGGCAACAGCAAGAGGATGAAAAATGTAAGCTTCACCAGATTTTCTTCTCTGAGTTTTATGTGCATCCAATGCAACATCAAAGGCTTGACGGATCATTTTTTTATCCTTATTACTTAAAGTGAAATAACTAACTCTAAGTAATTCTCTGTAGGCTTTTGCTATAGCTGCATTTTCTTGTTCGATGTCAATGTCTGTCATGAAAACTAAAATAAACAATAGCCTATTAACAAACAACTAGAATTTTACAGTTTAATACCTATTTTTTCAACTGTTTAATACGCTCCAATAAAGTGGGATGAGAATAATGATAAAAGACATAAGCAGCATGAGGCGTTAAATTACTCAGACTTTTACTTGATAATTTTTTTAAAGCATCAATTAAAGGTTCGGCCATATAGGTTGTTTGCGCATAAGCATCGGCTTGATATTCAAAGGCTCTGGAAATATAATTCATAACTAAACCAGTAATTTCGCTAATAGGCGCATATAACAAACTAAAGGCAATTAGTGAAGCATGAAAACTTGGTATTGAAACTCCTATTGCTAGGGATAAATTAGGGTTTGCTATAAAAATTGATAGTAGATATAACGTAATTCCCTTAAGCAAAATAGATGCAATTAGATTGAAGATGATATGCTTTTTCTTATAATGACCTACTTCATGTGCTAAAACAGCAACAATTTCTTCCTCTGTTAAATCATTTATTAAAGTATCATAGAGAGTAACACGTTTTTCTTTTCCAAAACCAGAGAAATAAGCATTTGCCTTTGTACTTCGTTTAGATCCGTCAATAATGAAAATTTTTTTCAGACTAAAACCTACACTTTCTGCATAACTGGCTATTTTGGTTTTTAAACTTCCCTCTTCAATGGGAGTTTGTTTATTAAAAATAGGCACAATTAATCTGGCATAAAACATGTTCATGAATAAAGAAAAAATTGTAATAAGACCCCACGCATAAAGCCAAAAGTATGTGCTTGTTATATTGTAAAACCATACTATTAAAGCAAGAATTGGACCGCCAATAATTACAGACATCACAATGCTTTTTAAAAGATCCGTAAAAAAGATGGTTTTGGTAGACTTATTAAAACCAAACTTAGATTCTATAACAAATGTTTTGTAGTAAGAAAAAGGAATTGAAATTAAAGTATTTCCAATTGAAATTATACCAAAAAATAGTAATGCTATAATGATTGATGAATCTGAAAATGATCTAGCCAAGTCATCGATAAACTTAAAGCCACCAAAAATTAAAAATGAAAGTGTGACAACAAATGAAAAAACAGAACTGAATAGGCTAAACTTAAAATTAGTTGATTTATAATTTTGTGATTTTTGATACTCACTTTCATCGTAAATATTTTCAAGTTCAGTTGGTAAATCACTGTTAAATCTGGAGGCATTAAGACTGTCTAAAACTTTGTCTTTTACAAAGTTTAATACCAGTATTCCAATGATAATATAAAAAATGGTTTCAGGAGAATTCATGAATTTATTTAAATTGACGTTGTCTTTTGGCTTCAAAAATAATAATTCCAGCTGCTACGGAAACATTCATAGAATCAATTTTCCCTTGCATTGGAATAATAATATTATGATCTGAATTTTCAAGCCACTCATTACTAAGACCAGAGGCTTCAGTCCCAACCACAATTGCAGATGGTTTTGTGAAGTTTTCTAGGTGGTATGATTTTGATGCTTGTAAAGCCGCACAAAAAATAGCAATGTTATTTTTTTTCAAAAAGGTAATAATCTCTGAAGTTGTGCCACTAGCTATTTGATTAGTAAAAAGGCATCCCACACTAGATCTGATAATATTGGGATTATAAAAGTCGGTTTTAGGATTTGCTATGATAACAGCGTCAACATTAGCCGCATCACATGTTCTTAATAAAGCACCTATATTACCTGGTTTTTCGGGAGCTTCTGCAACAACAATAAGTGGTGAAGATGTTGAGAATTCTAAAGATTCGAGGGGATTTATTCTAGATTTAGCAAGTGCTATGACACCTTCTGTAGATTTTCTGTAAGCCAACTTCTCATATATAGCAGCAGTTACATGAATGCATTGACTTTCATCTAATCCAAAGTCAGGTATTTTTGAAGTATCAAAAATATCCTCTGAGAAAATAAGTTGTTTAATTACGTATCCACCAGCCAGAGCTAAAAAAATTTCTCGTTCCCCTTCAATTAAGAATTCACCACTTTTTTTTCTTAATCTGGATTTTTCATTCAGAGTAAGAAAGTGTTTTATTGTAGGGTTTTGTATGCTGGAAATGGTTTTTATCATTAGGTTCAAAAATACATCAAAACCCTAACAATTTATTTATTTTTTAGCCTTAAACTTATTTGAATATTTTTTCCAAAGTTGAGTTTGATGTGTTTTAAGTGAAATTTGTCTACCATCTATAAAGGCATGAGACACTTTATTAGTTCTCATGTCTAGGGCATCCCCATCAGATATAAATAACGTAGCTTGTTTTCCAGTTTCAATACTACCATATGTTTTATCTATTCCTAATATTTTTGCTGTATTTAGAGTTATCATTCTCAATGCGTTTTCTTTATCAACACCATGAGCCGCAACCGTACCAGCATAAAAAGGGAGGTTTCTCGAATTCATTCGCTCCATGTCACCTGAAGTTTCTAGACCAACTAGTACCCCAGCATCATCTAAAATTTTAGCAGTTACAAATGGTAAATCTACGGAATCGTCTTCATTTACTGGTAGTGAATGAACTCTTCTTAATAATACAGAAATATTATTTTTCTTTAGTACTTTTTTTACCAAGTGTGATTCTGCTGCTCCAACAATGGTAACAGACCCTAAGTCATGTTTTTTTGCAAAATGAATGACATCTCTGATGCCTTTTTCATCATTGACATGAAAAAATAAACGACTAGATTTATCAATTACCAATTTCATAGCTTCAAAAGGCAAGTGTGATGAAGTTGGTTTTGTATTATGTGCTTTAGCACTAATAATAAATTGATTCAATGCCTCTACTTGTTTACTGTATGATTTATTTGGTTTTAAATCATCACTTTCCCCCATCCCCCATCTACCTCTTACAAAAGTGTTAGGCCAATTTATATGGATGCCATCATTTTCTTTAATTAAAGCATCTTCCCAATTCCAGGCATCGAATTGTACAATAGATGACGTTCCTGAAATTCGTCCTCCTCTGGGAGTAATTTGCCCCATAAGCACACCATTAGGTCTCATTGATTCAACAACTTTAGATTCAGCATTATAAGCAATAATGCTTCTAATATGTGGGTTCATTGTTCCTATTTCACGTTCATCATCAGATGCTCTTACCGCATCAATTTCTACTAAACCAAGTGTGCTATTTGGAACAATAAAACCAGGGTAAATATGTTTTCCACCAGCATCAATAACTTGCATGTCACGCATATCAATTCTAATTGTTGCCATATCTGCAATTAATGTGATTTTACCATCTTTAAAAATGATTGCACTATTTTCAATTGTATTTCCATTTCCAACATGGGTTGTTCCCCCAACTATAGCAATGGTTTTATTTTGATCTTCAGCTGGAGTTTGTTGAGAAAAACCAAAATAAAGATTCAAGCAAATAATAGAGATTATTATTTTTTTCATAGTACTAGTTGTTGATGAATTCATGATTTTCAAAGTCACAGTGTTTCAGATGAGGTTTTTTTGCACTAACAGGTCGTGTTGCACTTCCTACTTGTTTTTCTAATAACATCTTGTTGATCAAAATGTTTTTTTCTTTACGGTTAGCTGATTTTAATTTTTCATGTGTTTCTAAATCAAAATAAACAGTTCCCTCAATAATTGTTTTTTCAGCCTTAGCATAAACAGACAGTGGGTGGTCAGACCAAATTACCAAGTCTGCATCTTTGCCAATTTTTATACTACCAACCTTGTCATCTATATGTAGAAGCTTTGCAGGATTAAGTGTTACAAATTTTAATGCGTCTTCATCTGAAACACCACCATATTTAATTGACTTTGCTGCTTCTTGGTTAAGTCGTCTTGCCATTTCTGCATCATCACTGTTAATTGCTGTTAACACCCCGTTATTGTGCATTATTGCAGCGTTATACGGGATAGCATCATTAACTTCATATTTATAGGCCCACCAATCACTAAAAGTTGATCCACCAGCACCGTGAGCTTTCATTTTATCGGCAACTTTGTAACCTTCAAGGATGTGTGTGAATGTATTAATGTTAAAGTTAAATTTTTCAGCAACTTTCATTAACATATTAATTTCACTCTGAACATAAGAGTGGCAAGAAATGAAACGTTCTTTATTTAAAATTTCAGCAATAACTTCCATTTCAATGTCTTTTCTATAATCAGCGCCACTTTTCTTAATTTCATCATAGTTTTTGGCTCTGGTAAAATAATCAACATACAATTGCTCAACACCCATTCTGGTTTGAGGAAAACGTGTTCTTCCACCCCAATTGGATTGTTTAACATTTTCTCCAAGCGCAAATTTTATAAATTTAGGAGCATTTTTATATTTCAAGTTTTCTGCTTGTTCTCCCCATTTTAGCTTAATTATTGCAGATTGTCCTCCAATGGGGTTTGCTGATCCGTGTAAGATTTGAATGGTTGTAACTCCTCCTGATAAATTTCTGTAAATGTTAATGTCATGATCTTCAATAACATCTAAAATACTAACTTCAGCAGATGAGTTATGTCCACCTTCATTAATTGAGGCCGCAGCTATATGTGAATGTTCGTCAATAATTCCAGCAGTCAAATGTTTACCCTTGGCGTCAATTACTTTTGCTCCAGAAGCCTTTAAATTTTTTCCTAATGCATCAATTTTCCCATCTTTAACAATAAGGTCTGTATCATATAAGATACCCTCTTGTTCATTTGTCCAAATGGTTGCATTTTTAATTAATAAAATTTCAGATTCTGGAAGTTTATCAAAACCAAACGCTATGTTGGGATAGGTAATTTGAGGAATGTTAGGTATGGTTTCTTTTACCTTTTTTTCAGGGGCTTCAAAATCTTTGATTTTGTTGCCCATAAATTGAATAATATTTCCTTCAGTATCAACTAGATTTCCTTCTAAATTTTCACCTTTTAAAGTAGCTGAAACTCTGTTATATCTTAGGTTTAAAGAGTCTTTTGATTTGAAAGTTATATAAATATTATTGTCTGTAATTTTTAAAGTGTTTTTCAATGTAATTGAATCACTAATAATCTTTGCAGTTGGTGAGTGTTTTGTACCAGATATACCTAATGTGAAATTGGATTTATCAATTTCAAAACTGTAAGTCCCTCTAAAATCAGGTGTACTTTTGTTTTTAATTACGTGGGGCTGTCCATTGATCCAATGTTCATAAATAACCGTGTCATCATCAAAA
>ERZ802830.2234-NODE-2234-length-17710-cov-8.86083_pt1 | contig 17710 bp, 14 predicted proteins | sample MGYA00345654_ERZ802830 | MGnify/ENA primary metagenome ERZ802830 (study PRJEB30503, sample SAMEA104212375) | marine metagenome | biome: Westerlies Biome; feature: [SRF] surface water layer (ENVO:00010504) within the epipelagic zone...; material: water...
TGAAACTACTTTCCCGAAATTTACCCCTATTCCCACTTCTAATTTTGGTAAATTAAGTTTAGTGTTTTTTTGGTTAAAATTCTCAAGAGTCTTAAGCATTTCTTTTGCCGAGTTAACAGCACTTTGACAATCATTTTTTGATTTTAAGGGAACTCCATATAAGACCATCAACTCATCACCTATTATTTTATCAAGCGTGCCATTATTTGCAAAAACTACATCTATCATTGCTTCAAAATAACTATTCAATAAGTATACAACATCTGCTGGCTTCATGTTTTCAGATAAAGATGTGAAACCTCTAATATCACAAAAAAGAACACAGACCTCACTTTGAGTTCCTCCTAATTCTAATGATGTCTCATTATGTAATAATTCATCTACTATGTTTTCAGAAACATATTTTTTAAATGTAGACTTAACTTTATTTATTCCTGATAAATCTTCAAAAGAAAAAACTACCCCAGATCTTAGATTTTCTTCATTATATACTGGTGAAAGCGTTAGATTTATTTCTTTGGAAGCATCTTTCTCATCTTGAATTTTGAAATTTTCCTCATATAATATTTCGTCTGAGTTCTCTGATTTTTCCAACAATTCTATTAGACTTGTATTATTTTGAAAAATCATAAAGTAATGATTGTTTAATGCCTCCTCCTCTGAAAAGCCAAATATTTTTTTTGCTGAATTATTTACGAATTCAATCTCTCCTAAAACATTAATCATTATGATTCCAGTTGTTATTGAAGACATAATATTGTCAACTAGTTTATTTGAAGTTTTTAATGAATCGATTAATCTTATATTATCATAGGCAAGGCTTAATTTCTTAACTAAGCTATCAAAAAGTCGAAGGTCTTGTTGAGTAAATCTTACTAAACCGTTCCTGCTCTCTTTATCAAAAAGCAATATAACTCCTTCAATAATTCCAGACGAGATTATTGGACTTACAATACAGTTCTTCTTAGATGATTTTAGTAATTCATAATTTTGAGTTTCGTCTATTATTTTAGGTCTTCTGTCATTATTCAGGTCTTTTAAGATTCCTTTTGTAATTCTGACTATTTTTTTTGGCAAATCTTCACTTAAAATATTGAATTGAGAAATAACACTAAAGAAGCCGCCCTTTTCATCTTTTAATAAAATCATCCCCTTTGACGAGTTTAAAATAGAGATTATTGTAATTAAAATATTCTGAAATAAATTCTCTTTTACAACCTCATGATTATCAATTATTTCAGTTATATCAATTAAGGATTCGATTTCTAATAATTTATTACTTAATTCTTTATTTGAGTTGTTAAGCTTAGCCTCCAGTTCTGTTTTCGATATTTTATTTTCAATTTCATTCTTAAAATCAAAAATAATTTCTTTAACTCTTGATGGCGGATCCTCTTTGATAGGTAAAAAAAGATTTCCTATTATTTTGTTTTCAATAATAATTGGAGAAACTAAGGCTACAGGTTTTTTTTTGAATTCAAATGTTCTACATAGAACTTTTCCCTCTGCTGAACCCTTTAAGATTTTGTGATAAAAACTGTTTTCGAGAGTTGTTCTAGACTTTAAGGTTTTATTGTCGTCATAGTAATCCGCTAAGTCGAGTGATTTAATTAAAGTTTTTTTTGATGAAAAAGAAATTTGAAAATCCTCTAGACCCTTAGTTTTGAGAATATATTCATATTTTTCCTTAAAAGATTTTAGTTCACTGATGTGGAGTTTATCTTTCAAGAAAAATGAATTTATTAAGACATACTTTTTAGGGCTTCTTCCTGAGTTGAATAACTTTCACAATATTTTGTAAGACCCATTATTTTAAAGGTCTTCTCTATTATTGTTGCTAAATTGCAAAATGCTAAAACACCATCCGTTTCTTGAAGCTCTTCTATAAGCTCAATCAAAATGGAGGCCCCTATACTATTAACTATGTTAGATCTTTCTAGGTTAATCAATATTTTATTTGATCCATTTACCATATGCTCTTGTGCAGCTTTTTGAATTTCTTCACCAAGATCTTTATTTAGATATCCTTCAGTAGTTATAACAACTACATTGTTTTTTAGCTCGACATTTGTTACACTGTTCATTTTGTATTCTTTTTTTTGGTCATAGTTAATGTTGTTCCTGTATGATCTGACTCAAAATCGACAGAATCCATTAATTCTTTGATTAACATAATTCCCCAGCCTCTTTTTTTCTCTGAAGTAGTCAATTTTGTTTCAATATTTGGGATTTTTACATTTGTGGAATCAAAACCCTTGCCTTTATCTATTACCTTAATTGTTAAATTATCATCATCAATTAAAAAATGAATATATATTTCACTTTTAGATTCTGAATGCTCGAAGGCATTAATACAGGCTTCAATAAGTGCCATTGATATTTCACCTGCCTTATCCTCGGACAAATCCATGTGTTTTGAGACAACTTCTGCGGTTTGAGTTGCAACAAGTTCCATGTTTTTTAAAATCGGTAATTTTAATTCAACAGTCGGTTTTTTACTCATTTATTATAATTTATAAAGTGATAGATTTATATATTTTATAGAAACGTAGGTAAATTTAGAAAAAATTGATTGTCTTTTAAAAGTTTTTAGTTGTTTTTTAAATAAACATATACTCCCTCAAATTTAAAATAAAAATAGATAAATATTAAGTAAATTAGACCAAATGAAACTTATAACTCCAAGACAAAAAAAAATTGCAGGTTTGATTCAAAAAGAATTGGCTCTTATTGTTAACAATGACCTTAAATTAAATGGAAATATCGGGTTAATTGTTTCTATAACAAAAGTTATTGTCTCGGTTGATATCTCGTTGGCAAAAATTTACATAAGCGTTTACCCTTCAGGAAAAGGAATTGATTTTTTGTCTTTTATAAAAGAAAATCAATTTAAATTGAAACATGCTCTTTCTCAAAAAATTAAAAATCAACTACGAAAAACTCCTGAACTAGCTTTTTTTATTGATGACTCATTGGATTATATAGAAAACATCAATTCAGCATTGAAAAACCCAGATAATCCAATTGATATGAGTAATAGCGATTCTAAATAATTCTTGTAATGAATTTTTCTCTTCGTGTTGCCTTAAAATATGTTTTTTCCAAAAATAAAAAATCAATTATAACTAGAATAAACAGGTTTTCTATTATCACTCTTATCATAAGCTCAACCTCATTACTCATCGTGTTAAGTGGATTCGAAGGATTAAAAAATTTTGGAATGAGCCTGTATGAAGTTTTTGAACCAGATTTTAGTGTTATTCCAAAACAAGGAAAAAAAATCATAATTTTAAATTCTGAAATAAAAAAAGTTAATTCCTTAAAGGGTGTAATGTTTGCAAGCGGCGTAATTGAAGAGAAAGTTTTTTTAAGCTTTAAGGACAAAAATCATGTTGGGTATTTGAAAGGAATCTCACCTTCCTATCTTAATATCAATCCAATAGACAGCTTAATTACTAGGGGTAATTGGCTTGATTATAGTTCTGAATCAATAATCCTTGGTGAAGGACTATCTCAGGTTCTTGGTGCTGGAGTTAATGATTACTCCTCTTTTTTGGAGGTGTCTGTTCCAAAAAATAAAAAATTGCGATTTGGAGAAACTCCTTTTAAATCAAAATTCAGTACTGTAACTGGGATCTTTCAGATATCTAAGGAATTTGATGATAAATATATTTTTTGCTCAACTGATTTTGCAAGAGAATTATTAGGGTTTAGTGAAAATACATATTCGCATTTAGCTTTAAAAACAAAAAAAAAAATTTCGAAAAAAGAACTAAATCAAATGCTAAGAGAGATACTGCATGAAGAATATATTTTAGAGTCAAGAGCTGATAAAAATTCCGCAATTAATAGAATGGTAGAAATTGAGAATTTGGCTGTTTACTTAATTTTCTCATTAGTGATAATAATCTCTTTATTTAATTTAATAGGTTCCTTGTTAATGATGTTTTTGGATAAATCAGATGAACTTAAAACGATTTTATCTATGGGAGAAACTCCAAAAAATATTCAGAAAATCTTTCTAATCATAGGTCTTTTAATCTCGAGTATTGGGTCTTTATTTGGAATTGTATTAGGTTCAATTCTATTATTAATGCAAGAATATTTTCCTTTTTTATATGTTCCAGGCACCTCTATTCCTTATCCCGTGATATTAAAGATTGAGAACCTTCTTGTTGTTTTCCTTACTGTTTTATTGTTGGGAAGTTTTACATCCCTTTGGGCAACTAGAGGGATGAAAAAACCCATTTTGTAATTGGTTAGGCTAACACAAACTTCTCGCGCTTACTAATCAACTCGTCTAACACTTCAAAAACATCGTTTGACAAGTTTGAAGTAACCATCCTGGTTCGATACTTTTTAAAATTAGGGATACCTCTAAAATAATTCGAATAGTGCCTCCTTGTTTCTAAAACTCCAAGTGTTTCTCCTTTCCACTCTACTGCCATTTTTAAATGTTCTTTAGTAACTTTTACTCTATCTAATAAAGATGGTGGTTCTAATAAAGAGCCGTCTTTTAAAAACCTTTTAGCTTGATTGAAAAACCAAGGGTTGCCTATTGATGCTCTCCCAATCATTGCTCCATCAAGACCGTATTGATCTCGGATAATTTTTACTTTCTTTGGTGTGTCGATATCCCCATTAGCAAAAACAGGAATATTTAATCTTGGGTTATTTTTTACTTTTGCAATTTGATCCCAATTTGCTTCTCCCTTATACATCTGAGCCCGAGTTCTTCCATGGATAGAAATAGCGGATATGCCAATATCTTGAAGTCTTTCTGAAACTTCAACAATTCGAATTGAATTGTGGTCCCAGCCTAACCTTGTCTTAACTGTTACAGGTAGGTTTGTTCTTTTAACAATTTCTTTTGTAAGCTTGACCATCAAAGGTATATCTCTCAGAATTCCTGCGCCAGCTCCTTTACAAACAACTTTTTTTACAGGACAGCCATAATTTATATCAATTATATCTGGTTTAGTTTTCTCAACAATCTCTACTGCCCTCAACATTGAATCTATGTTAGATCCAAAAATCTGAATTCCAACGGGCCTCTCTTTTTCATATATATCAAGCTTTTGGACGCTTTTAGCCGCATCACGAATTAAACCTTCGCTTGATATAAATTCAGTATACATAATGTCAGCTCCATTTCTTTTACAAAGAATTCTAAATGGCGGGTCGCTTACATCTTCCATAGGAGCTAATAAAAGCGGGAAATTTGGTAAAGAAACGCTACCAATATTCATTTTATTTTTTTTGCTAAACTAATAAAAAATAAACTTAGCCTTTTTTAAATTATTTGTTTTGAATTATGTTTTGAAAATACAGTTATTAAGGATTTACAATTTAATATCTTTGATACCTAATTAAAAGCTTGAATGAAAAACATCAGAAACTTTTGTATAATTGCTCATATTGATCATGGAAAAAGCACTCTTGCTGACAGGCTCCTAGACTTTACTGGTGCTGTAACTGAAAGAGAAAAACAAGATCAGCTGCTTGACAATATGGACTTGGAAAGAGAAAGAGGTATAACAATCAAGTCCCACGCAATTCAAATGAATTATATTAATAACGGTCAAGATTACACTTTTAATTTAATAGACACTCCAGGACATGTAGATTTCTCTTATGAGGTTTCAAGATCAATAGCTGCTTGTGAAGGAGCTTTATTAGTAGTTGACGCTGCTCAAAGTATCCAGGCACAAACAATTTCAAACCTATATTTGGCATTAGAAAACGACTTGGAAATAATTCCCGTTTTAAATAAAATTGATCTCCCCTCTGCAAATCAAGAAGAAGTCACAGACGATATAGTTTCCTTACTCGGTTGCCTTCATGAAGATGTTATACCGGTTTCAGCAAAAAGTGGTGTAGGAATTGATTTGATTCTAGAAGCAATTATCAAAAAAATTCCGTCCCCAAAAGGAATGGCCTCTTTGCCCTTGCAGGCTTTAATTTTTGATTCAAAATATAACCCCTTTAGGGGTGTGGAAACTTATTTTAGAATTATTAATGGAAGAATTAAAAAGGGAGATAAAATTAGTTTTTTAGCAACAAATAAAAATTATACTGCAGATGAAATTGGAGTATTAAAGCTAAAGCAAGAACCAAAAGATTTTATAGAGGCTGGTGACGTCGGTTATCTTATTACAGGAATAAAAGATGCTAGTGAAGTAAAAGTTGGAGATACTATTAGTCATTCAGAAAATATGGATATAAAGGCAATTGAAGGGTTTGAAGAGGTAAAGCCTATGGTTTTTGCTGGTATATACCCTGTTGACACGGAGGATTATGAAGAGCTTAGGGCGAGTATGGAAAAACTTCAACTTAATGATGCCTCATTAGTATTTGCTCCCGAAAGTTCTGCTGCTCTTGGATTTGGCTTTCGTTGTGGATTTTTAGGCATGTTACATCTGGAAATAATTCAAGAGAGACTAGAGAGAGAGTTTTCAATGACAGTAATTACTACAGTCCCAAATGTTTCTTATCAAGCTTATGTTAAAAAAAACCCAAGAGATATTGTTCTTGTTAATAATCCTTCTGACCTACCTGACCCCTCTTTTTTAGATCGTGTCGAGGAACCCTATATCAAAGCATCTATAATAACAAAATCAGATTTTGTTGGAAATGTGATGTCTCTTTGCATTGAAAAAAGGGGAATAATTAAAAATCAAACATACCTTACCCCTTTGAGAGTTGAATTGGTTTTTGAGCTGCCGCTAGCAGAAATTGTCTTCGACTTTTACGACAGACTAAAAACTGTATCAAAAGGATATGCTTCATTTGATTATTCCCCTATCGGTTTTAAAGTTTCTAAGCTTGTAAAAGTAGATATTTTATTAAACGGCAATCAGGTTGACGCCCTTTCTGCACTTATTCATGCTGAAAGCGCATATAGTATCGGAAAAAAAATGTGTGAAAAGCTAAGAGAGTTGATTCCAAGACAGCAATTTGATATTCCAGTTCAAGCTGCTATTGGAGCTAAAATTATTTCTAGGGAAACTATTAAAGCTCTGAGAAAAGATGTTACTGCTAAATGCTATGGCGGTGATATTTCTAGGAAAAGAAAGCTATTAGAAAAACAAAAAAAGGGTAAAAAGAAAATGAGACAAATTGGAAATGTTGAAATTCCTCAACAGGCTTTTATGGCTGTTCTCAAGTTAAATGATTAAGGTAATCTATCCCTGTTTTTTACAAAACTTTTTTTTGTATATTAAAAGAACTCAATAGCTGAAATTGAAATCAACACGATTTAAAAACATATTAATTGGTTTTGCTTTTTCTCCCAACCTAAAGGCAAATGTTTTTGAAGCCCTTCGTTTATCAAACAGCTTAAATGGGTCACTATATTTTCTTCACGTAGGAAAAAAAACACACATAAAAAATACTAAGCTGAATGATATTTTAAATCTTTCACCAATAAAGCCAAAAAACATTATTGTTATATGGAAAGAGGGGGATGCTGTAAAAACCATAATTACTCAATGTAAAAAAAATAATATTGATTTACTTCTCCTTGGAGCTTTGCAAAGAGAAAATGTATTAAAGTTTTACTTAGGTTCAATCGCAAGGAAAATTACCCGAAAATCACCCTGTTCTGTTTTGCTTTTAATTAAACCAAGTGTTGAAATGGTTGCCAAAAAACATATAGTCGTTAATGCTTTTAAGAGCTCTCAAACAATAGACACTATATCGTCTGCATTTGAATATGCAGATAAATTAAAAATACCAAAAATTACATTAGTTGATGAGATCAACCAATCTGAAATAAACGTTAATGTTGATGACGATATTAGCCTTAAGAAAGCCACAAAAAAAAGAGAGGAAGTCACCAAGAAAGAGGAGCTAAGAATCTCTGAAATTATGAAATCTATCCCTTCGCTTCTTTTGAAAAACAAACAAGTGAATTCTCAAAGTATTTTTGGTACTAGAGGTTACTCTATTGGACATTACGCCAGGGTGGCAAGGGCTGATTTATTGGTTATAAACTCTGAAGAAAAAAGAATGTCTTTATGGAGTAAGCTTTTTCCAAAGGACTTAGAATACATTCTTTCGGAAATCCCCACTGATGTTTTAATTGTCAAAATGAAAAAAAATGATTAAAAAAAGTAGGGGAATATCATTTTTAAGTTCACTTCCCAAAAATATTTTTTCAGGGTTTGTTGTTTCCCTTGTCGCCCTTCCTCTTGGTTTGGGTCTTGCAATCGCCTCCGAGGCCCCTCCTATTGCCGGAGTTATTGCTTCAATTGTAGGTGGTGTAATTTGTTCGATCTTTGGGGGGTCAAACCTAACTATTACTGGGCCGGGTAATGGATTGGTTATTGTGCTTCTTTACTCTATAACATCACTCGGAAATGGAGACTTGTATCAAGGCTATTTATATACCCTTGCTGCAATTGTTTTTTCAGGAGTTTTGATGTTTTTATTTGGTGTGTTCAGACTTGGTGCTCTAAGTGAGTTTTTTCCTTCTTCATCTCTGCAAGGTATGCTTGCAGCAATAGGAATTGGAATTTTAGCAAAGCAATTACACGTAATGCTGGGTGTGACAACTGTAAATGGTGCTCCTTTAAACGTTTTATCTAAAGTTCCTGATACTCTATCTTTTTTGTTTTCGAACTTAACTTTATATTTCTGGATCCCTGTGTTTCTTGGTTTGTTTTCCCTGGTGGTTTTAATTTTTTACTCCAGACTAAGAAGCCCTCTTTTTCGAATGGTTCCTGCTCCTATGTGGGTAATTGTTTTTGCTGTAGGAGTTTCTTTTTACCTAGAATTTTTTACTGATGGTTTGTATAATATTTCAGAGAGCTTAATGATTCGTCTTCCAAAAAATATTGTAACTAACATCCCTGCACCTGACTACAGTTTAATTGGCTCTTTAGAGTTTATAACAACTGTAATTTCAATTACTTTAATTGCTAGTATTGAATCTCTATTAAGTATAAAGGCTGTCGATAAACTTGACCCACAAAAAAGAAGATCTAACGTTAATAAGGATCTTAGATCTCTTGGAGTTGCAACTACTCTTAGTGGGTTAATTGGCGGGCTTCCCGTCGTCACGGTAATTGCAAGGAGTTCAGTAAACGTTAACAATGGAGGGAGCAATAGGACTTCAAATTTTACTCACGCAATGTTTCTTCTAGTTTTTGTTTTGATTTTTCAAGACTTGATAGAACGTATCGCGCTTCCTTCTTTAGCTGCAATATTGGTGTATACGGGCTATAAGCTTGCTGCCCCAGATAATTTTATCAGAATTCTTAAGATTGGAAAAGAACAAGCGGCCATTTTTATTATTACATTCGTAATAACCCTTACAAATGGAATTGTAGTTGGTATAGCTACTGGTATATTATTTACTTTTTTAATCCATGTATATTTAAATAATAGTTTTTTTCTTTTTAGTAGAAACTGGTTGAAGCCAAATGTGCTAATGTATCTAGAAGCTGAGACAGGAAATTATTATTTAAGCGTTAAAAACTTTTGCAATTTTCTTAATTTTTTTAAACTTAAAAAAAAGCTTGATGAGATTCCAGAAACCTCTAATGTAATAATTGATTTCTCTCTTTGTGACTTCGTAGACCATACTGTTATGGAGGGGCTTAGCGAATATATTAGTGTTTTTGAGAAAAAAGGAGGTCGTATCGAAGTGATTGGTTTAGATTCTCATAGTGCTAACACTCAACATCCTTTTGCAATAAGAAAAAATTCACCTTCTTTCGATTTTTTTAAATTTCAAAATAATCTTACAAAAAGACAAATTTCTCTCAAAAATTTTGCCAAGAACCAGTTTTGGAGCTATTTTCCAGACCCATCTCTAGAAACAAAATTATTAGAAAGTTTTAAATATTTTAAGACAAAAACAATTAACTATCAATATAATGAACTGGCAAAAGATAGTGAAGGGTTTAGTATTTTTGATTTGTCATATAGTGAAGGGGCTTTTATAGCAAAGGATAATCTTCTTAGTACTTTTTTACTAATCAAAACAGAACACGCTATTCCTGTCTTTATTATAGAAAAAGATTTTATTTTCAGCGGGCTTGGGGATCAGACAAGCTATGACGAGGTAAATTTCGAGATGTACCCTGATTTTTCTAATAGATTCTTCCTTAGTGGCGTAGATTCAGTTGAGCTTAAAAACTTATTTGATGCAGAACTTGTTTTTTTCTTTGAAAGCCATGCTTATTTTAGAATTGAGTCTTCTGAGGGTAAAATTTTAATTAAGGGTAAAAGTCGTCTTCTAAGTCTGCAAGAAATAAAAAGTCTTATTTCATTTGCAAAAGAATTAATGCTATTATTAAATAAAAAATATGGCCCTAAAGAATAAAACTTAAATCATGAATTTATACAGCGTCCAAACAGGAAACTTTAAACTAGATGGTGGCGCCATGTTTGGTGTTGTGCCAAAAGCTATTTGGGAAAAAACGAACCAGCCAGACAGCTTAAATAGAATATCTATGTCGGCTCGCTCTCTTCTTATAGAGGACGGCAATAGACTAACCCTAGTAGATACTGGGCTGGGTAATAAACAGCCTAATAGTTTTTTTAAGCATTATGCGCTTTGGGGCAATTACAATATTAAAAGCTCTTTAAAAGAAATTGGATTTCATCCTGATGATATTACTGACGTTTTATTAACACACTTACATTTTGATCATTGTGGTGGTGCAATAGAAAGAGGTCCAAAAGGAATGCTGATTCCTTCGTTCAAAAATGCACACTACTGGGTTCATGAAGGTCAGTGGGGTTGGGCGCAAAAACCAAACATCAGAGAAAAAGCTTCTTTCCTTCCTGAAAACATAGAACCAATAGAGTCGTGTGGACAATTAAAGCTTATCAAGGGAAAAAACTCCTTGATAAGAGCCTCCTCTCTTGGGTTTAATGTTTTGATTTTTGATGGTCACACTGAAAGACAAATGCTCCCTATAATTGAGTATAAAGAAAAAACCATTGTTTTTGCCGCAGACCTTATTCCCACCGTTGGTCATATTCCTGTGCCCTATATCATGAGTTATGATACACGTCCCCTTCTAACTCTTGAAGAAAAGGGCGCTTTTTTAAAAAAAGCAGAAAAAAACAACTGGATTCTTTTTATGGAGCATGACCCTGATAATGAATTGGCCTTTCTAAAAAAAACAGAGAAGGGTGTTAGGTTAGATTATTGTTCAACAATTAAAGATTTTTTTTAAATTCGAAATGTTTACTTTTGCAATGTTAAGATTTTAGAATATGTTTAGGCTATACTTGTTGTTATTACTGTTTTTCAGCTCGAATTATGTTTTTTCTCAAAATTATTGGCAACAAGCTGTCGACTATAAAATGTTTGTAGATGTAGATGTGAAAACATTTAAATACAAAGGCTCTCAAAGACTAATTTATACTAATAACTCTCCTGATACAATAAATAAGGTTTTTTATCATATGTTTTTTAATGCTTTTAAACCAGGAAGTGAAATGGCAACAAGAGTCAAAACGGGAAAAGATATAAATGTAAGGTTTCAATACATGCCCAGCATAGACAGTCTAAAAGAGAACGAGCAAGGATATATCAAGTCTTTAAAGCTTAAACAAGACGGCATTTTACTCTCTCCTGTGGATTCAGAAACTATACTCGAGGTCCCTTTAAACACAGCGCTGCTTCCGGGGGAAAAAACCGTATTAACAATGGATTTTATAGGGCAGCTTCCAAAGGTTATAAATCGTGCCGGAAGAGAGTCTGATGAAGGAGTGGCTATATCTATGTCTCAATGGTATCCTAAGTTAGCAGAATATGACTACGATGGGTGGAATGCTGAGCCTTACCTTGGAAGAGAGTTCCATGGTGTTTGGGGTGATTTTGATGTTACCATTAAAATTGATAAAGAATATACGGTTGCTGCCAGTGGTTATCTGCAAAATCCAGAAAATTTTGGTCACGGGTATGGGGGGGTTCAAAAGAATACGTTAGGAAAAAAAATTTCTTGGCGTTTTATAGCTCCCTCAGTTCACGACTTTACTTGGGCTGCTGACCCTGATTATATCCATGATACTTTTCCTGGCCCAAACAATGTAACTCTTCGTTTTTTTTACAAAAATAATCCGGACATAATAGAAAACTGGAAGCGTCTTCAGCCAAAAACAGCTGATTTTATGCGTTTTTTTAATAATACTATAGGTGCTTATCCTTATAAAGAATATAACGTTGTTCAGGGAGGCGAAGGCGGAATGGAATATGCAATGCTAACTCTAATATCTGGAGAAAGAAGCTTTAGGAGTCTTGCTGGAGTTACTGCTCATGAATTAGCCCATTCATGGTTTCAGCACGTTCTTGCTACTAACGAACTGAAGCACGAATGGATGGACGAAGGATTTACTTCGTATATTTCAACAATAGCAGAGGATATAATATTGGAAGAAAACGCTTCTTTTCCATTAATATCATCATATAATAGATATTTCCAACTAGCAACTTCTGGAAAAGAACAGCCACAATCAACAAACTCAAATCGATACGACTACAATTTCGGGTACGAGGCAACAGCTTATAGCAAAGGAGCTGTGTTTTTAGCTCAGCTTGGCTATATAATTGGGCCTGAAAATCTTGCTAAAACAATTAAAAACTATTATTCTTTGCACAAGTTTAGACATCCTACCCCTAATGATTTTAGAAGGGTTGCTGAATCTGTTTCTGGAATTCAGCTTAAATGGTATATAACGGATTGGACGCAAACAATAAATACAATTGATTATGCAATACGAGCCGTAAATGAGGTAAACAATAAAACTCTGGTTGTTCTTGAAAGAATAGGCTCGACTCCAATGCCTCTTGATGTTTTAGTTACATTCAAAGACGGTAGCCAAGAGATGCACTATATTCCTATTGCTTTGATGCGAGGAGAAAAAAAGAATCCTTATCAAGGACTGCGCTGGGTTGTTGAAAAAGACTGGGCCTGGGCCTTTCCAAACTATAGCCTTACTATAAACAAGAATAAAAGTGAAATTTCAAAAATTGTTATTGACCCTTCATTTTATATGGCTGATATAGAAAGAGGAAATAATAATTATTCTGCGAATAAAAGATAAGGTTTAATGTTTTTTCGCTTGAAATCAAAAACCGTTATAAAAAAAGTTTTCGCCAAAGGAACTTTTTTAAAAAGCAATATTTTTTCTGTCAAATATATTCAAGGGGGGGCTGATTTACCGGGGGTTGCTATAATTGTTCCCAAGAAGAAGATACCTTCGGCTGTGAACAGAAACTTGATTCGTAGGAGAATAAAACATTTTTTATATCAAGATTCTGCTCTATTTAGAAAAAATTTTCCTGTAGGCTTATATCTGCTTATATACTCTAACTCTGAGGTTATTTCTTATCTTGAAATTAAAAAAGCTATCGTTTCCGTTTTTTCTAATATTCCTCTAAATACATAGCACAGTGGGGGATTCCGTCCTCCATATAATTTTCTCCTTTCTTTATAAATCCCTGTTTTTCATAAAACTTTTTTAAATATGTCTGTGCTGATATTTTTATAACTTCATTTGGGTGTAAATCTTTGCACGTCTTAATCGAAAACTCCATTAATTTTATTCCGATAGATTTTTTTCTTTTTTCTTTTTTTACAACTACCCTTCCTATTGAGCTGTATTTTTGATATGATACTCCTTTTTTTAATATTCTTGAATACCCTATTAGCTGTTCTTTTTCTTTAACTAAAACATGAACAGCCTGTAAGTCTTTTTCATCTAGGTCTTGATATATGCAGTTTTGCTCAATTATGAAAACTTCACTTCGTAGCTTTAATATATTATAAATCTGGTAAGCACTAAGCTCCTTAAAATTCTGATGGGTATATTTTACCATTACTCTATGTAGATATTTTATCAACTCTTTTTTTGTGCCTTCCTCCTTCAAAAGGAGTTTTAATAAAAGTATCTATCATCCTTTTTGCCTTGTCTAAAGAAACAAAACGTGCGGGTATACTAATTATATTTGCATCATTGTGTTGGCGTGCTAAAACAGATAGCTCTTCTGACCAACAAAGAGCAGCCCTTATTCCCGTGTTCTTATTTGCTGTCATAGCCGCTCCATTGCCGCTTCCACATATTACAATCCCTAAAGCTTTCTTTGTGCTGGATACAAAGGTAGCAACTGGATGAATGTGATCAGGGTAGTCTACACTTTCCTTGTTGTCTGTTCCATAGTTTTTAATTTCATACCCTTTTTTTTCTAGGTGTTTTATTATTTTATTTTTCATTTCTACCCCTGCATGATCATTGCCAATTGCTATTATCATTTTTTTTTTTTTAAAATTACAAATCTATTTTTTGGTTAATAAAGATTGTTAGTATTGTTTTAATATCTGTTAATAAGTAAAATAACTTTTTTTTCTTTTTATTGTTCTTTTTTGCTTACAAATAAATTATATTTTTTTCTTTCTAGTTGTCTTTATTTTTAACTTTTATTTAAACAATATTCCAATTGATACAAACATTTATTTCTCTATTTTTAAATTATTTTATTAACTAAATATAATTATCAACAGTTGTTTAAAGTTTCTTTAAATAATTATTTATTAGATTTTTATAAAAAATTTTCATGTTTATAATTCATTATATCTTACTTCTTTTTTAATTTACTTAATTTTTCAAATAAACTTATATCATATATTAACATGCTATTACTATAAGCAAATATTAAATTTATTTTTCAAAAAGAATGTAGATATGTTTATAGTAGTTTATAAAGTCCAGAGTCTTTTAATTTATACTTTAGCAATAGAAACTATGAAATGTCAAATAAGAAAAAAAAGGAATTAGAATCCAAGATATTAAGCATATTAAAAAAAAATAAAAATAAAAAGTATAACTATAAGCAATTATCAAGGATCCTTGAAATCAAAAATATACAGGATAAAGAAAAACTTGTAGTTTCTTTAAGAAAATTAAATAATTTAAATAAAATAATTAAAATAAAAGAAGGACAATACAGATTTAAGGTAGAAGAGAAGAAATATAAATATGGAGTATTGGATATTACTAGTTCAGGAAATGGATATCTATTATTAAGTGGGGAGGATATATTTATATCAAAAAAGAAACTAAATAAAGCCTTACATAAAGACAAGGTAAAGGTTTATGTTTATGAAAGAAGAGATAAGAATAATAAAATATCAGGTGAAGTAACTGAAATAATTGAAAGAGCAAAGCATGAATATGTTGGTGTAGTGCAAAACAAAAAAGAGTTTGGTTTTGTACTGACAAGAGGACCAAAAATGTATACAGATGTTTTTTTACCTCCAAAAGAAATAAGTAAAGCAAAAAACGGGGATAAGGTTGTGGTTAAAATTACAGATTGGCCAGAAAGAGCGCATTCACCTTTTGGTAAAATAATAAAAGCACTAGGAAAGCCCGGTGACGCTGACGTAGAAATGGATGCGATTTTGTATGATTATGATCTTCCTAGTAGCTTTGGTGCTAATATTATTAATGATGCGGAGAAAATAGATAATAGAATATTAGAAGAAGAAATAAATAAAAGAAAAGATTTCAGGGATGTCTTAACTTTTACTATAGACCCTGAGAATGCGAAAGATTTTGACGATGCTATATCTTTTAAGAAAACAAAAAATAATTTAATTGAAATTGGGATACACATAGCTGATGTCTCTCACTTTTTAAGGGAAAACAGTGAATTAGAAAAAGAAGCGTATAAGAGAGCAACATCAGTTTATCTGGTAGACAGAGTAGTGCCAATGTTGCCAGAAGCCTTGTCTAATAACTTATGTTCTCTGAGACCAAATGAAGAAAAACTTACGTTTTCAGCTGTTTTTGAAATAGATATAAAAGGAAAAATATATTCTGAATGGTTCGGTAAGACAATTATAAATTCAGATAAAAGGTTTTCTTATGAGGAAGCACAGTTGTTAATTGAAAATAAAAAAACAAAAATTGATAAAGAAGTAGCACTTGAAAAAAAGGAATATTCAGTAACAGAAGAAATATTACAAGCTATCTTAGGTTTAAATACAATTGCTAAATCTCTAAGAAATGAAAGAATGAAAAAAGGCGCCCTCTCTTTTGACAAAGTAGAGGTAGGTTTTAGTCTAAACAGCAAAAAGGAGCCCACAGGAATAAGATTAAAAGAATCTAAGGATGCTAATAAACTAGTTGAAGAGTTTATGTTACTTGCCAACAAAAAAGTGGCAGAATATATTAAAAGAAAAAAACCAGCAAAATCATTTATATATAGAGTTCATGATCATCCAGACGATGATAAAATAAAAAACTTAAAAGAGATAGTTAGTAGCTTTGGTTATAAATTAGATACAGATAATAAAAATTTAAACAAATCACTAAATAATTTGTTTCTACAAATAAAAGGAAAGCCAGAACAAAACATGATAGACACCCTAACCATTAGGTCCATGTCTAAGGCAGTATATACTACAGAAAATATAGGCCACTACGGGCTTGCCTTTGATAGTTATTCCCATTTTACATCACCTATAAGAAGGTATCCAGACATATTAACGCACAGACTCCTAGAAAAATACATAACAGGAGGAAAAAGTGAGGATAAAGAAGCTCTTGAAGAAGCTTGTATTCATTCTTCTTATAAAGAACAGATTTCTGTTAAGGCGGAAAGAGACTCCATAAAGTTTATGCAAATAAAATATATGAAGGATAAAGTTGGCCAAAGATATAATGGAGTGATTTCAGGAGTAACAGAAAGAGGTATTTATGTTGAGATTACAGAAAATAAATGTGAAGGAATGATTTCAATTAAAACCATCAAGGGTGACCACTATTTCTATGATCAAAATAAACATCAGCTTGAAGGGTATTCTAAAGGAAAAACATTTAAGCTTGGAGACCCCATAGAGATTGTTGTAAAAAAGGCCGATATGTTAAACAAACATCTTGATTTTATTATAGAAAATAACTAAATAAAAGAATAAATGAAAAAAATAAATTTTTTTGTTATTGCTATATCTTTCTCTTTTCTGAAAGCTCAAGAGGCTAAAGAAATAATAATACCAGGAGAATACTCTTCTATTTATGTGTATCAAGGCATAGATGTTAATTTAATAAAAGGAAATTTAAATAAAATTGTTTTAACATCAAACAATAAGGATGCTTCAGCTTTTGGATATAAAATAAAAAATGGTGTTTTAAAGCTTAGACAGGGACTCGACAAAAAACTTTCCATTGACAGGGTTTATGTAAACCTCTATTCAAATAAACCAATCGAAGAAATTAAGCTCTTCCAGGGCGGAATATTAAAGGCAAAAGAACCTTTAGCTCAAACAAGCATAGAAATTAAAGTTCAAGAAGGGTCTTCCCTTGAAGCGGCTTTGGATACAGAAAAAACAACTGTTGAGGTTTTTTCAGGAGGGTCTGTTGATTTGAAAGGAAAAACAACTGTTATAGAAATCATTGCTAGTACAGGAGGCATATGTTCTTCAGAGGAGCTGGATTCAAAACAAGCTAAAGTTAAAGCAAGCTTAGGTTCATTAGTTTATGCTAGGGCATCACTCTTATTTGACGCTAATGCTTCAACAGGATCAACTGTTAGAGTTTATGAGAAACCCAAAAAGACAGTAACAAAAACGTCCTTTGGCGGGAAAATAATTATGATGAAATAAACAAGCCCATTTTTAAAATGGGCTTGTTGTTAGAGGCATCGAGCGGATTCGAACCGCTGTACAAGCTTTTGCAGAGCTCTGCCTAG
>ERZ802830.2236-NODE-2236-length-17707-cov-13.1758_pt1 | contig 17707 bp, 15 predicted proteins | sample MGYA00345654_ERZ802830 | MGnify/ENA primary metagenome ERZ802830 (study PRJEB30503, sample SAMEA104212375) | marine metagenome | biome: Westerlies Biome; feature: [SRF] surface water layer (ENVO:00010504) within the epipelagic zone...; material: water...
CATCGCTAGGATAAAGAACGGAATGGCGACTTGAACGTAATTCATGCCGCGATGATAACCCTGTTGCGCACACGGGCGAACCTAAACTTTTATGGCATACCCGGCCTTGAGGAGGCTGTTAGCGCATTGTCTTAGGGTTCCGCTTTCCTAAAATCTGCTCTATCGTGAGAGCTAACTCATTTTCCGGAGCGTACAATGCCGAGACTTAAGCAAGTGCCTCGATCACAGGCGGACCCAAGCGTCATTCCGTTTTACGACGCTCTATTTGGCGCCGAGCGGGACCCCGTAATACATCCGGGAACTGCCACAGGAACGCCAGGAAATTGGTGGACCGTTTTCGCCCAAGTACCGGATTGTCTGCATCACATGGTCGCAGGATTTCAGTTCTACCGTGACCGCAAAAGGAAAATATCGCCCCGCTTGCGAGAACTTGGGCAAGCCAGAGCCGGTTTTGCGCGCGGGAGCCAATTTGTATTTTCGCAACACTGTAAAGCGTTACGAGCAGCCAAATTTACCGAGGCACAAATAGCAGCAATTCCGCATTGGTCTTCGAGCGATGAATTTGACGAACTTGAACGCGCCGTACTGGCCTATACCGATGACTTGGTCCTCCAAGGCGGTAGGGTCGCCGATGGCACATTTGCGGCTCTGCAGCGGCACCTAAGCGAGGTACAGATCATTGAGCTTACTTATGTTGTTTGCACGTATGAAATGCATGCAACGATGACCAGAGCCTTACGCTTAGAGTTCGATGATGTAGACGAGCGCATTGTCGAAGTTCCGGTCCCCGACGGCGAGGACCGTGACATCGATTTCTTCAAGGACGTAGATCGCTAACGGTTATTCGCCCTGCCAGGATTTGATGAGTTGGTCGTACGCCACCGTCGCACCTTGTGGCTTTTCTTCAACTAGCTTCGCTTTTGGTGCCCCCGGTTGCGCCAGCCAATATTCGGGGTCGCGAGGTTCATTCAATTGCGGACCGCACTCACCTTGCACCGCGTGACGCTCCAGCCGCCCCAGTACTTTATCTTGCTGCTCGGCAAGACTGTCCATTGCCTCCTGGGCCGTAGTCTCGCCACTTACCGCATTAGCAACATTCGCCCACCACAATTGCGCAAGTTTTGGATAATCAGGCACGTTGGTGCCGGTGGGTGTCCAAGCGGTACGGGCCGGACTCCGATAGAACTCAACTAGGCCGCCCAATCGAGGCGCCATATCAGTCATCGCTTGAGAGCGAATATCTGAATCTCGAATGGGTGTGAGACCAACTAAAGTTTTCTTCAAAGATACTGTTTTTGCGGTGACGAATTGTGCATAAAGCCATGCGGCCTGACGTCGAGCCAAAGGCGTGCTTTTGAGCAAGGTCCAGGCACCAGTATCCTGATACCCAAGCTTCATCCCCTCGCTCCAGTAAGGACCATGCGGCGATGGCGCCATACGCCACTTCGGTGTGCCATCCGCATTTACCACTGCCAGTCCCTCTTCGATCATGTCAGCGGTAAACGTGGTGTACCAGAAAATTTGCTGTGCAATTTGGCCTTGTGCGGGCACTGGACCGGCTTCCGAAAATGTCATACCACCCGCTTGAGGCGGCGCGTATTGCTTCAGCCAATCAATATATTTTTGCAGCGCGTATACGGCTGCAGGCGCATTAGCTGCGCCACCGCGACTGACCGACGACCCGACCGGGCGACAATTTTCAACTCGAATGCCCCATTCATCTACGGGTAAACCATTGGGTATACCGGCATCTCCAGCGCCGGCCATAGACAACCACGCATCCGTGAATCGCCACCCTAGGGAGGGATCCTTTTTGCCGTAATCCATATGCCCATATATTTGCTGCCCATCAATCTGTTGCACATGGTCAGTGAAAAATTCGGCGATATCCTCATAAGCCGACCAGTTAACCGGCACTCCCAAGGCGTATCCGTAGCGTTCTTCAAACTGCACCTGTATCTTTGGGTCGCTGAACCAGTCGTGACGGAACCAATACAAATTGGCAAATTGTTGATCCGGCAATTGGTAAATTTTACCATCGGGCCCAGTGGTAAAACTGATGCCAATAAAGTCGTCAAGATCTAACGTAGGCGACGTTACATCTTTGCCCTCGCCGTTCATAAAGTCACTTAAAGCGATAACGTAACCATAGCGAGAATGGGTGCCAATTAGATCCGAATCGTTAACGTAGGCGTCATAGACGTTTTCACCGGATTGCATCTGAGTTTGCAATTTTTCGATCACGTCGCCTTCTTGAATAAGGTCGTGATTTACCTGAATGCCAGTAACCTCATAAAACGCTCGAGCAAGAGTCTCACTCTCGTATTCGTGGGTAGTTAGGGTTTCCGAAACCACATTTATTGACATTCCGCGATACGGTTCGGAGGCGGCAGTAAACCAATCCATCTCTGCGGTTTGTTCGGCCTGCGAGAGCGTCGAAGGCTGAAACTCTTGCACAATCCAACGTTGAGCGTTGGCCGCATAGTCCATATCGCTCTGATCGGGCTGTGTACCACTATCGCCACACCCCAGCAGAAGACCCGCCAGACCCAGATATAAAACTGTTCTCATCTCTCCCTTCCCTCATTTACATCGCGATGCCCAGTATAGGCGTTAACCCCGCGACAAGACTAATAACGCCCACAATACCGATAACCCACCCGCCCAAGTTATCGCATCGGGCAGGAGTCCTAAAAACAGCAGGTGGATAAATGCAGCGCTTAACAAACTAATAAAAAAACGGTCGCCCCGTGTAGTCGCCAACGGCAAAAAGCCACGCTGTTTAATGGTGGGCCAACGCAACTCGAGTAGAATCATTGCACACAGCGCCAAACCTAAAGTGATGAAGAACGCCGCGGTCGGCGCAGTCCAAGCCATCCAAGTCATGACACCCGTCCTAGCGCAAAACCTTTAACCAAATGTTTACGCACAAACCACACAACGACAATACCAGGAATAACGGTTAGCACTCCGGCCGCCGCAAGCACACCCCAATCCAACCCCGACGCGCTCACAGTTCGGGTCATGGTCACTACAATCGGCTTAGCTGCACTGCCGGTGAGCGTTCGCGCCAACAGCAGCTCTACCCAGCTGAACATAAAGCAAAAAAACAACGTAACACCGATCGCGCCGCGATTAACCGGAACAAAAATGCGCATGAAGAAAAAACCAAAGCTATGGCCGTCAATACGTGCCATATCATCCAACTCCGTGGGCACCGCCGACATAAAGCCTTCAAGAATCCATACCGACAAAGGCACGGTAAACAAACAATGCGCTAACGCCACAGCGAGCGGTGTATCAAAAAGTCCTACCGCAGAATAAAGCTGGAAAAACGGCAGCAAAAATACCGCCGGCGGTGCCATGCGATTGGTGAGCAACCAGAAAAACAGTTGCCGATCACCAAGGAACCGGTATCGCGAAAACACATATGCAGCTGGCACTGCCACCGCGATAGAAATCAGCGTGTTCAAAACCACATAGTTTAAGGAATTGATGAAGGCGGAAAACCATACCGGATTGCGCCATATCTCGGCGAAATTTGCCAACGTAGGGTTTTGCGGCAGTAGAGCAAACTCGCCAGTAATATCAGCGTTGCTCTGCAACGCAATGCTGGCTAACCAGTAGAGCGGCAACAGCAAATAAATACAGTAACACACCAATAACCAGCGGCTGACACTCAGCCATGGCCTACGCCCGAGGCTAGTCATTTTCGCGTACTACGCTGCTGTAGAACACCCAGCAAAACAGCAAGATGAATAAGAAGTAAATTACCGAAAATGCCGCTGCAGGGCCAAGATCAAACTGCCCCACTGCCATCGTCGCTAGATGTTGGCTAAGAAACGTCGTCGCATTGCCCGGCCCTCCACCGGTCAGCACAAACGGCTCGGTATAAATCATAAAGCTGTCCATTAACCGCAACAGCACGGCAATAACGAGTACGCCCTTTAATCTCGGTAGCTCCACATAACGGAACACTTGCCACTTACTGGCACCATCTAACTCTGCCGCCTGATAATAGGCCGCTGGCACAGAGGTGAGGCCGGCAAAAGCGAGCAGCGCTACCAGAGAGGTCCAGTGCCATATATCCATAGCCAAGAGGGTTATCCACGCATGCAGCGGGTTTGCTGTGTAGTTAAAGCCCAAGCCCAGCGCGTTGAGAGTAACCCCAAGCAAGCCAATATCAGATCGCGCGTAAAGCTGCCAAATAGTACCCACGACATTCCACGGAATCAGCAGCGGTATCGCCAACAGCACCAGCATTAACGACGCACTAATGCCTTCGCGGGGCATACCTCGAGCCAGCATCAATCCCAAAGGAATTTCGATAATGAGCACACTAGCGCTGAATCCCAATTGACGCACGAAAGCTTCAACAAAGCGTGGGTCTTGGAGCGTTTCGCTATACCACTGAAAGCCAACAAAGAACCTTGAGTTGAAGTCTAAAATATCTTGTACCGAATAATTGACTACCGTCATTAATGGCACCACGCCACTGAAAGCGACAATCAACAGCACCGGCAGCACGCCCAACCAGGCCTTGTTGTTGTATGGCTTAGTCATATTCCGCCGTCACTAAGTCGCCTTGAGCGGAAAAACAAAGATGCTGTCTCAGCTCTATACCAACATGATCTCCAACGGCCACATTAAGTTTTCCTCGTACCGCGACCCGACCAGCGGCAGTGTCTAACCGGACAACGCCGGTTGCGGCACCAGAATCGGTACCGGCTAGCTGAATTGACTCAACGGTTCCTGCTAGCTGCCCCTGACCTTGCGGTTTTAGCAATGCCCATTCCGGTCGAAAACCTACACGACTTGCCCCAACAGACACCTCTAACGACGACTCCAATCGTTCAATGTCAACAAAGTTCATGCCCGGGCTCCCAATGAAATAGCCTACGAACTCACAGGAGGGTGTCGCGTAGATCTGCTCGGGCGTTCCAACCTGCAGCAAGCCGCCATCGGCCATGACCGCTACTTGATCAGCAAAAGTCAGTGCCTCAGTCTGATCATGGGTGACGTATATCATTGTCACCGCAAGCTCTTCTTGAACTCGACGCAAGGTCTGGCGCAACCGCCACTTCATTCTTGGCTCTACCGCAGTTAACGGCTCATCCAAGAGCACCACCGATACATCAGGTCGAACCAAAGCGCGGCCTATTGCAACCAACTGCTTTTGAAAGAGCGATAAATCAGCCGCAACGAAAGGCAGTTGTTCTGTAATGGCCAGGTCTGCTGCAATATGTCTCACCCGCTCATCAATCCACAATGGATCAAACTTGCGCGCGCGCAGGGGGAACGCCAAATTTTCTGCCACCGACAAAGACTCGTAAAGAACCGGAAATTGAAATACTTGAGCAACATTGCGCTGCCGCCCAGCCACATACGAGACATCATCGTCGCCAAAAAAAATACGCCCGGAGGTTGGCGCCAACAGCCCCGACAAAAGATTTAACAGTGTCGTTTTGCCGGCCCCAGACGCCCCTAACAAAGCGAATGCGGTACCGTCTGGGACATTCAACGACAACGGCGCGAGCGTGTATTCCTCCGCGCCAGGATACCGAAAGGACAGCCCGTCGAGTTGAATCGAAGCCACTCTCAGACCACTCCAAAACGCATAATGTCGTCGTTCCTAACGAGGATCGGTAGCCTCTGCCCAGGGACCACATGAGCCATTCCAGAACACCGCACAACCCACGGATTATCTTCCACAGAGCCATGGATGAACGTTTCATCGCCACTCGTCTCAAGACCCCACACATCCATCTGAAACTCATTCACCTCACCCGGCGGTGGAGCACTCGCCAAATAAACATGTTCCGGTCTAACCGCCGCTTTTCGGGCCGCAGCCACCAGAGACGCTTTTGTTATAAATGGGTTAACACCGGGGTCGCTCATTAGATCTGCAGCAGCATAACTTTGCGGATCTCGATACACATCGAGAGGTTTTCCTGACTGCAACTTTGTGTGCTCGTCCAGCAGAAGCACCTCATCGCCCAGGGCAAACGCATCTTTTGGGTCTGTAGACGTATAAATCACCGAGGTTCCACTTTGCTGCAGCAGACTCCGCAGCTCCAGCACCAGCGTTTCTCGCAGTTTGTAGTCGAGGTTCACCAACGGCTCATCCAGAACCAATACTTGTGCCCGCTGGGCCATGGCACGAGCGATGGCCAAGCGCTGCTGCTGCCCACCAGACAATTCGTTAGGTAACCGCTGCATAAGCTCCTCAAGACCTAACACTTCTGCCAGTTGCCGAGTTCTGATATCGCGATCCTTACGCTTCACTCCCTGGGCAAGCATAGGGGAGGCGATATTCTCTGCGACTGTCCAATTTGGATAGTTAACAAATGCCTGAAACACCACAGCGACAGAACGCGACTGCGGCCGCAGGCCACTCATTACCCGTCCATCTAGTGAAACCTCGCCCGCTGCTGAGCAGGCTAACCCGGCAATATGGCGGCACAAATTTGTCTTACCCGATCGATTGCGCCCCAGCACTACAGTCAGCGTGCCCGCGCGAAACGGGTGCTCGAAAGCTTCAGCATCGGGCACTAGCTGGGTCTGAGAGAGCTGCAACATACCGCCGTCAAAACATAAACAACAACGAAGGCAATGCTACAGGAAACACCTGCAGCACCCTAATGCGCCAGTCTTGCAGGCGCTACTTCAACTGCGATCGAGCGAATTTGACCAGTTTCTCGCCGTATGGCGGCCGCATGCCCATCATCTCAGCAAGGTTAAATTTCGTCTGCTTGAATACCGATTTCGCGTGACTGAAACGCTTAAAACCATCGACGCCATGGTACGCCCCCATGCCCGAGGGACCGACACCACCAAAGGGCAACTCTTCCTGGGCTATGTGCATAATGACATCGTTCAAAGTAACACCCCCTGAAGTCGTGTGGTTAACCACTTGAGAGGCTTCGGCCTGATCTGATCCAAAGTAATACAGACCCAGAGGACGGTCATGAGCATTAACGTAATCAATCGTAGATTGCACATCGGCATAAGGCTTTACTGGCAACACTGGCCCAAATATTTCTTCCTGCATGACCGCCAGATCATCGCCGGGATCGAGCACTAAGGTCGGAGCAATTTTATGCGCAGGTTGCTGCCTGAAATCCTCTTCGGCTGGATTGATCTCAACCACTTCAGCGCCAGCAGTCCTAGCTTCTTCGATATAGCCATTTAGGCGCTCGTAATGGCGCTCGTTAACCACCGAAGTGTAGTCTGGGTTATCTACCAGGGTCGGGAACATTTTTTTAACCGATGCCTTTGTCGACTCGACGAATTCGTCCATACGCTCTTCCGGCACGAAGACATAATCCGGAGACAAACAAATCTGTCCAGCATTCAACATCTTACCGGCCATCAGGGAATCAGTTGTGGCGGCCATTTCCGCGCTACGCCCGATCACCACGGGTGATTTACCACCCAACTCGAGCGTTACCGGAACCAAGTTCTCAGAGGCCGCCCGCATCACATGCTTGGCCACCGAAGTTGCTCCTGTAAACAACAAATGATCGAACGCTAAACCGGAAAAATCTGCGCCGGTCGCGGGGCCTCCAGTAACAACCGCAATCTCAGCAGCATCAAACTCAGCCGCAATCGCTTCCGCCATGGCCGCGGAAGTGACCGGCGTATACTCGCTGGGCTTAATCATGCAACGGTTACCCGCGGACAAAATGCCGGACAATGGCGCAAAGGTAAGATTTACCGGAAAATTCCAAGGGCTAATCACACCTACAACCCCCAAAGGCTGGTAGTCAATCCATGCTTTGGCCCCAAATAGGCCTAAAAGCGCCGGGGTCAGCTTGCGCTTTTCGCGCCTCATCCATTGCTTCATATGTTTTTGCGCGTGCCGCAGCGGCGTCACTGACGACGCTATATCAGTAAATAACGACTGATGCTCACTGCGATGACCAAAATCTGCAGTCATGGCCTCAACAAAGCGTTTTTCATTCTTGCGAACAACATTTATTGCGCGCTCGAGTCGATCATAGCGCGTCGCATAAGACACTTCGCCCTCTGCCAGATAGGCCTTTTTCTGCGCCTCTAGGATTGATTGCATAGCCTCTAACGAGGTGTCTTGCTGATCGGGGGTCGTATCGTTCATAAAAGATCTCCAAATACAATGAAGTACATCGCTATTAAGTAATTGCAGGTTGAGAGGCATCAACGTATTGATCGCGTAACGTTCGCTTTAAAACCTTGCCCGTGCCATTGCGCGGTAATGCTTCAATAAACTCAACACTAGCGGGCACTTTGAATTTAGCGAGATTTTTTAAGCAGTGTCCAATAACGTCATGGGCGGACAAATCTTCACCGGGCTTTAAGGCCACTACAGCCATTCCCGTCTCGCCCCAGCGCTCGTCTGGTACGCCAATGATCGCCGCTTCAGCGATTTGCGGCAGCTGATATAAAACGTTTTCAACTTCTGCCGGGTATACGTTTTCGCCCCCCGATATGTACATATCTTTCCAGCGATCAACAATATAAATAAATCCCTCGTCGTCAAAACGCGCTGCGTCACCAGTTTTTAGCCAACCATCAACAAATGAGTCCGCGGTTGCTTGAGGCTTATTCCAATACCCAGGGGTAATGTTAGGGCCGCGAATTAACAGTTCGCCAACTTCGCCCCAAGGCAACTCCATACCCTCATCGTCCACCACTTTGATCTCAGTGTGCAACAAACATTTTCCCGCTGAACCTAGTTTACGCAACGCTTCCGTCGCCTCTAGCATAGTGCCACCGGGACTAGTTTCGGTCATACCCCACCCTTGCACCAGTGGCACTCCGCGGTCCAACCAACCGGTCAAAATTGCCTCGGCACAGGGTGCGCCACCGACGCCCGCGGTTTGCAATCGCGACAAATCAGTAGAATCGAAATCTGGGTGCTGCATCATGAACTGATAAGGCGCTGGCACTCCGAAAAAATGGGTCACGCCTAACGCAGCGTCACCGATTATGGAGAGTGCTCGACCCGGATCAAAATCGCGCATCAAAAGAATCCGTCCGCCTGCATGCAGAATCGGATTGGCGTAGCAATTCATACCGCCAGTGTGGAATAGGGGTAAGACCACAAGTTGAACCGCGTCGCTATTCACACCTGCAGGCAAGCCAAGATTAACCGCATTATAAAAATTCATACCGAAGGTAATCATCGCGCCTTTGGGGTGACCCGTCGTGCCAGACGTATACATAATCATTGCCACGTCTTCATGAGAACACTCCACCGCTGCGTATTCGGGAACAGCAGTGGCTATCGTCGCAGCATAAGAACAATTCGCATCATCGGCATCCATCTGCAGTTCAAGCTCGATCCCACACAGCGACCTCAATTCACTCGCCTCACGCACAAACGCCACATCGCTGATAAGTAGCTTTGGCGCCGAGTCTTTTAAGATGTACTCAAGCTCCGGAACCGTTAAGCGCCAATTAAGCGGCAAGCAGATCGCGCCAATTTTTGCGCACGCAAATGTGGCCTCGAATATTTCCGGACAATTCGCAGCAAGCACAGCTACTCGATCTCCCTTTACAAAACCTTGGCTTTGCATCCAACTGGCCAACTTACTCGCACGCAAATCTAATTCCGCGTACGACAACTCATTACCGGTATCGAGATCAACGATCGCCACTTTGTCACCACGCACGCCAGCATGGTGAGCAGTCCAATCATAATGTTTTACAGTCATCTATTTCCCCTCTCTCTACTAGCCCATCAAGGCAGCAAAACTATACAACATGCCGCGGTTAGTGCATTAATAAGTGCAGATTGCACCTCATAGGACTTTATTATGCGCCTCACGTCGTTATCGCTGTTCAGCTCGATACTAGCATGCAGCATTCTCAGCGCATGCACAGAAATGCCCGATGAGACAGGCCTAATTATCAATAATGTCACCGTCGTTGACGCGGTCTCGCCGATTCGCGCAGAGCGCAGCGTAGTTATTCGCGACGACAAAATTTTCGCCGTTAACCCAGCGCTAAAGGGGCAAGCAGCAAATACATCTAACGTCATCGACGGCAGCGGCCAATTCCTAATTCCAGGATTATGGGATATGCATGTCCATTTTTTGTATGAACCACGACTGACCGAGCAAATGGCTGACCTGTTTTTGCGGTACGGCGTCACCAGCGTTCGCGACACTGGCGGCAATCTCGCCAAATTGGTCGCGCTTCGAGAACAACTGACTGCACGCGCACGCCCGTCACCGCAAATCTATTTTTCCGGGCCGCTGCTCGATGGCAAGTTCGTCGTCTACGACGGCAGTGATCCTGCCCGACCCGCTCTAGGTGTCGATGTGCCAAACGAAAATACTGCTCACGCTCGAGTCAAGCAACTTAAAGACGCTGGTGCGGATCTCATAAAGATTTATGAATTAGTCCAGCCGGATGTTTATGCCAATCTCGTAGCGGCCGCACGCAGCCACGATCTACCCATCGCCTCACACGTACCATTAATGCTCACTGCAGATGAAGCGGGCCCCCTCGCAGACTCCATGGAACATTTACGCAATATCGAGCTTGCGTGCGCGAGCAACTGGCGCGACCTACTAGATCAACGGCGCAAAACAATCAGCAATTTTACCGAAGGTTTAGGCTATGAATTACGCCGCGGGTTGCACAGCGCACAACGCTTGCCGGCCATCGCCGCTTACGACGAAAACAGATGCAATGAGGTTCTCGACACTTTGCACAGCACAACCCAGGTGCCTACTTTGCGTCTGAATACAGTTTTTCAGCAACAGCCTTGGACACGCGAAGACTGGCCAGCAGCATTGACTAACATGCCGGACGAAGTTGCCTCGCAATGGCAACGTCAGATCGATTTACTCCAGCACACCAACACACCGCCGGATGATCGATTTGCCAAATGGAGTCTTTTCTTAATTTCACGCTTGCTCGAACGCGAGGTTCCCATTGCTGCGGGCACGGATACGCCCATCGGCCTTGGTATTCCCGGATATAGCTTACACACCGAACTTGAACTACTCGTCGCAAGCGGCATGACGCCAAATCAAGCCTTGTATGCGGCGACGGTTGCGCCCACCCACTTCTTTGGCAATACCAAACAAATCGGGCAAATCAAACCCGGAATGACGGCCGACTTAGTTCTGTTGAATGCTAATCCACTTGACGATATCAGCAACACTCGCAATATCGCAGCAGTAATGTCGCAAGGCGTATGGGCATACCCCTAACAATGCGCGTTGACGATGTCTTTTCGTTTCAGTGTAGGCCGGTCCGCCGGCTGATAGGTCAGAATAACCCCACGCCGCTGCGCAGAGGATGGGTTGCCCAGCGAACCATGAACCGCAAGCGGATGAAAGAAAACTGCGGAGCCGGGCGGCACTTCGATGGCAACCTTAGCGTTCATATCGAATCCACAAGGATCAGTATAGAAACCTGCTAGTTGTCGGTCATCAGTACAACCGGGCAGCATCCCCAACTTATGACTGCCCTTAACAATGTATAAGCAGCCATTGGCCACTGAGCTGTCGTCAAAATTCACCATCACATTCGGTAACCGTTCAGGCTCATCGCAGTCATGTATCCAATAAGGCGTGTCCTGATGCCATGCAAACCCAGACCCGACCCTCGCACTTTTTAGATTTAGCTTCGCCGTCCACAACGCCACCTCCGGAGTCTTTACCAATTGACGCATGGGCCAAATCAAGCGCGGGTCGTTAACCAACTCGGCAAGATAAGGGTGCAACTCATGAACGGGCTCAATCACGCGAATTTCAGCCGCATCATCGTGATGCTCAAACTGGACAGTGAAATGGTCGATATCTACGAATAGGTTGCCGTCTAACACATAGTGTATGGCACTAGCACTCTCAGTCATGGCTTTGGCAATCCGCACTGCGCATTCCGCCGCGGACTTAAGAGCGCCAACCTCATCCCCTTGGAACACTTGCAAGCGAATGAAAAAACCATTTTCGCTGTACGCCTCAAGCTCGGCGTTAGAAAGCCTCAAGGTCACCGTTCACTTTCACTTTCACTTTCACTTTCACTTTCGACAATCGTGAAATATATCTCCCCAGAGCTGATCTTTTCGCTGTTAAGCGCCGTCGTATGCCATAGTAGTCGATAGCTACCCGGAGGCGTAGAACCCCGCACCATACCCATCAAGTCGTTCTCGCCCATTGTGTGTACAGCGACAACCGGAATTCTGGCATCACCGTTCATCAGCTGTATTGTCGAATGTGCAGGGTCAGCTTCCTCATCAAACCATAGACGCACATCTGTTACCGTTTCACCCAATTCGGCGCCCGACTTTGGGAAACTGTCCAATAACTTCACACCCCCATGAGTGGTTCCTGCAGCTACGAGCAAAAATAGAGCGCAGACACTTCTAACAAACTTCATTGTCCTAGACTTTTCCATAACCAACTTCACTCACCTTCATTAAAATTATTCGCTTTTTTACCGCCTTTTGTCGACAAAAAAGAACCATTCGTCGGGAAGCTATGATAAGTTCCGCTCCGGATCTTTCTCGTTCTGGCGGCAAATTCTAAAGCCACTACAACCAGAGGAGGCAGCCATAAACATCGATCGATTAAGGAGAGGATAATGCGATCAATCTTCACTGTTGCGAATACTATCCGCAACGGACTTTTCACTGTACTCGGGTGCACTCTAGCATTCAGCGGGCTTGCGCAGGCGCAAGAAGCTGAGTCAACAGGGGGACGACAAATCGAAGAAGTTGTCGTTACCGCAGAGCGACAGGAATCATCTGTTCAAGACACCTCGATTTCTATCACAGCTTTCACTGAGGGCATGATGGAAGACTTTGGTATCCGCAATCAATCAGATTTACAGAACCTAATCCCAGCAACCGTGATCCTGCCTTACGACGCAGCGATTCGCGGTGTTGGCAGAAACTTTAGAAGCTTAGGCGGCGATCCCGGCATCTCTACCTATATGAACGGCGTATATTCCGAGGATTTATATACCGCCACAATCGGTTCATTCTGGGACATCAAGCGCATCGAGATCTTGCGCGGACCCCAAGGCACGTTATACGGGCGCAATGCAATCGGCGGCGCGATGAACTTTATCTACAACGAACCCACTCAAGAATTTGAGGGTGCGTTCAAGGTGATCGGCGGAACTTTTGACACCATAGACAGCTACGGGATGATCTCAGGTGCGCTGATAGACGATACGCTCGCTGGACGATTGAGCATTTCCAACAGGACCCATGACGGATATCTCACCGAAGCAGGAACTGGCCCTGATTTGGACAGCGGCAAAGAACGCAACGTCGCCGCTCAACTGCTATTAACCCCAAGAGACGACTTCCAGGTCAAACTTCGCTACAACGATGCTCAGGTTGACCGCGTAATGGGCGGCGCTGATGGAGGCGGATTAGTCATCCTCCGCGGTGAATCACAGGACGGTTTGAGCCGCGACTACAGTAAGTACGTATTCGGATATCGCGCCATAGATGCATCTATCACCGACCCAATGAATCGCGGCTTCTATGACGCAACTCAGCCGGTATACACCTTCACCGACCCTATGGGTGGGGCTGACGTCCAAGCGCAATATGTTCGCCCAGGCATTGACCGAGTTCTGGATATGGCTGGCGACGGCTCTTTGGGTGGAACCGTTGGCTTACCAAACTATGGCTATGGGATTGAAGAAGACCCCAACCACTGCGTGTTTACGGATCTCAAGGACATCAAAGGCTCCGATCTTTGTGCGTACACTAACGGTGTAAATATGGAGAACTACGACCAACAGGGTATTCAGCTTGAAGCGGAATGGGATTTTTCCGACACGCTAAGCTTGAAGTACATCTTTGGCCGCAATCAGTCTCTTTACCAGCGTATCACCGACGACGATAATACCTACTCAACGAGCATGGATCGTCAGTTTTATGTGAACCATGAGGGCGATTACCAAAGCCACGAACTGCAGGCGTTCTACGATCTTGGTGAAAGCGTTAGCGTGACTTCCGGCATTTTCTTTTATGACGCAGAAATCAATCAGCGAGGCGATTTCTATAGCGAAGCAGAGGATCCACGTTTCACTACTGCCGATCCCTATTCCGTAGCAATATTGGGTGCCGGCTCTCAAACGAACCTCTACTCGGCGCGAGACTTAAGTGCACCTGACGGCGTTACGCAAGTTGCTACCGGGGCGTGGGAAGGCGATCCCGGCGGAACCGCGATAGAAAAAGGCCCTAACACTATAGGTACAGACCTTCTCTATCACACCACCACAAAGCGTGACGCTTTTGCGGCATACACCCAGGGTGTATGGAGCATGAGCGATGACTTTACGCTTACCGCTGGTGTTCGTTATGCAACTGACGAAGTCTTTGGCGAAGAGAATCTCTGGAGATATACGGAAGCCTACTTGCCTCCTGCACTCCTGGGTCTAAATCTGGCAGAGCTTAATGTAGTGCGCGGCGCGCTCGACGCAGAGACCTTGCAACCAACCGGCAACGTGCACGTTCTCGCATCTGGCATCCCGCTGAGCTTGGCTGTGCATCGGCACATGAACCGCAAAGATACCAAGGTCACCGCGCGGCTAAACGTAGATTGGGACTTCGCTGACAACATGATGATGTATGCGAACGTCACCAGCGGATATCGATCCGGCGGCTATAACCTAGTATTCTTCAGTGCCACTGCAACCTACGACCCAGAAGAGCTAGTGGCCTATGAAATCGGTTTCAAGGGCCAGCACCTCGACAACACCTTGCAGATCTTCGCTTCTGCCTACCTTTACGACTACTCAAACATCCACACTTTTGGCGCTGAATTATCTGCAACAGGTGGCACCACAACCTCAGTTCTTGAGGCCGATGGTGCAGCTATCACCGGTGTTGAGGCTGAAGTCATGTATCTAATGACTGACAACTTAACTCTCGGTGGAAACTTGAGCTATACACCAAGTGAATACACCTCAGATACATATCTTTCGAACACTGCGGACTTTAGAGTACCGAACAGCTTGTTTTCAGCCGTAGACATCAACTACAACCTGAAGGGCAATCAGGTTCTGAACGTACCAGATTACAAAGGTTCAGTATTTGCGATGTACTCTACTCCTCTAAATGCAGGCGGCTCGATTGAGCTATTGGCCAACTTCTCATGGATTTCTAAGGTGTATCACACGCCGTTCATGGACGAGAAGGACTCAACCCCCAGTTACGACAGACTTGATCTTCGAGCCACATGGAAGAGTGACGATGAAGCTTGGGTGGTAGCTGGATACATTAACAATGTCATGGACAAAATTGGTATTCGCCAGTTAGAAGCTCATGGGGAAAGCCAAGGCTTCCGACGAACCGGTCAACTCACCGAGCCCAGAATGGCGGGTGTAGAGGTTAGCTATAAGTTTGGTGCCAACTAAGCCGCTCACCCAATGACCCAAAAAAGCCGCCCTCGGGTGGCTTTTTTTATGACTTTTGAAAAGTACTCGGGCCAAAATTGAGTGGCCACGTTTGAGTAGCAACTATGAAAAGTCTGGCTCAACTTCTGGTGCATGTCGCTCACAACCGAACGGCGAGGTTTTACCCTTCGAAAATCTATCGGTTTCTTACCCCAAAAAGGCGGCTCTTCATCGATCTTGCGTGGACTGACGGGGAGCACTTATCTGGAGAGCACAAAAGCCTGTAGGGCCAGCAAGTCATGGGCTAATAGCTTGTGATCGATGGCTGGCTTCAATCATAATCGAAGAGGCGATTTACAGCGCTAAAGACAGTATCGGGAGCAAATCATGAGCGAAGCAATCTTAGAACTTAAAGAAATTAGAAACCGCATCTCCTCTGAAGAATGGACAGTGCGGCAGGACCTTGCGGCCGCGTATCGATTAATCGCCCACTACGGCTGGGACGATATGGTATTCACGCATTTATCGGCTCGAGTTCCTGGACCGGACGATCACTTTTTACTCAACCCATATGGCTACCAGTTCAGTGAGGTAACTGCATCAAATCTGGTCAAAGTCGATCTCGGAGGCAACGTAGTCTTAGACAACGGCTTCGAAGTAAACGCAGCGGGCTTCACCATTCACAGTGCGGTGCACATGGCTCGTCACGACGCTCTGGCGGTAATGCACGTCCACACTGACGCCGGCGTCGCTGTATCGAGCATGAGGGAGGGCCTGCAGCCCCTGAGCCAACACGCGATGTTTGTCTATCACGACCTCGCATACCACGACTGGGAGGGCGTAGCGCTGGACCTTGATGAACGCGAAAGGGTCGTTGCAGATCTCGGCGCCAAAAACGTCATGCTATTGCGCAACCACGGCACCCTCGCTTTAGGCGAAAGCGTTGCGTCCTGCTTTTTGCGGCTGTACTACCTAGAGCGCGCCTGCAAAATTCAGCTCGGCATCATGAACGGCACACCAAATATGCCCAACCAAGACGCCATCGATATGATGCGACAAACCTTCAATAACAAAGATTCCTGGGAAGGACTCGGCCGCATTGCTTGGCCATCAATGCGCCGACTCGCGGATCGTCTAGATCCAAACTATAAGACTTGATCGGTGGCAATACTCGGTCTCGTACCTAAACTGCTGCTGATACTTTTTATTTGGATTCCGACTATGAGTTTGGCCGCACCCTACTCCATCGTTATTCATGGCGGTGCCGGTACAATTCTTCGAGACAAGATGAGTCCTGATGTTGAGGCCGACTATCGCCGTGTTCTTACCAAGGCGGTCAAAGCGGGGCACTCTGTCTTAGCTCACGGTGGCAACAGTGAAGATGCGGTCATTCAGGCCATTCTAGTGATGGAAGACTCTGCCCTTTTTAATGCGGGCCACGGTGCTGTCTTCACTCATAATGGCGAAGTCGAACTCGACGCGTCTATTATGCGGGGTACCGATCTTAATGCCGGCGCAGTGGCTGGCGTAAAGCGGGTCCGTAATCCTATTCTGCTAGCGCATCAAGTAATGCAGAACTCACCCCATGTGATGCTTATGGGTCAAGGCGCCGAGGACTTTGCAGAAACTCAGGGGTTGGAGCTCGTCGACAACAGTTATTTTCATACAGAACGCCGACGACGCCAGCTAGAGCGCGTTATCGCCAGCAATCAGGCGGTGGCCGCTTCAGAAGATTCGAGCGACGATTTTGAAAGCCAAAAATTTAGCACTGTCGGCGCCGTTGCTCTGGATCAAGCGGGCAACATCACTGCTGGAACCTCTACGGGGGGTATGACGAATAAGCGTTACGGCAGAATAGGCGATTCACCCATCATTGGGGCAGGCACTTATGCAGACAACCAAGCTTGTGGGATCAGTGCAACTGGTCATGGCGAATACTTCATTCGTGCAGCGGTTGCCCATGATATCTGCGCTCGCGTGAAGTACCAGGGTGTAGACCTAGGCACCGCCGCCACCGCAGTGATCAACGAAAAATTGGTGCAGATGGGCGGCGCTGGGGGAATCATTGGAATAGACCCTCAAGGCAATGTCGTGTACGCCTTCAATACAACAGGTATGTATAGAGCCAGTATCGATAAGAGCGGCCAATTAGATGTACGAATTTTCCGCTAATCACCGCGAATCGCAGGACCCCAGCCTCTTAAAGCAGTAAATTAAGCCGCGCGATCTAAATAAAAGCCCTCATCGCGCTGTTAGCGTCTCTGTTGGCAATAGTAGAACCACATTAGGCAAGCCGCTTAACGAGCGCCTGAAATCTAGGCGCTCATATCCCAATCCGGCCACCGCGTTTCGG
>ERZ802830.2238-NODE-2238-length-17699-cov-10.653_pt1 | contig 17699 bp, 11 predicted proteins | sample MGYA00345654_ERZ802830 | MGnify/ENA primary metagenome ERZ802830 (study PRJEB30503, sample SAMEA104212375) | marine metagenome | biome: Westerlies Biome; feature: [SRF] surface water layer (ENVO:00010504) within the epipelagic zone...; material: water...
AGTCTCCCTTCCCTCGGCAGCGAACAACTTTGTAGGATAAGCACCGGTGATCGCATCAATTTCATTGCCCCAGAGGTCATTAGATTCAACTCCTGGTGGTGGAGAAATTACCGATTCGTTCGAACCGTCCATATCGAACACGTGCAGTTGCCCCTTTCCGCTATTGGCACTTTGCCATTCAACAATAATTCTGTTGCCTAGTACAGCAACGGACTGTCTACCCATTGTAGATGTTGCGTGCTGAGATTGGAAGTTGACTTCGTTCGATCCGTCGTGATCAAACACATAGACCGTGCCTTTACCAGAGAAAGCATGCTCTGGTGCTGTTACTACCAATTTTGTATCAGTAACTGCAATCGCACCAGAAGCAAAATATGAACCGCCAACAGGAGAACTTGGAGTGATCATAGTTTCATATGTTCCGTCTAGGGAAAATACATGAACCGCACCCTTGTCGTCATTGCCTTGCATACGAGCGCCAACGAAAACCTTATCACCGCCGATTGCGACTAATTTACCAAATTCATCATTAGATCTGTTACCGCCATCTGTAGTCTGGTATCCTAACGTGTGCCCATTCTGTTGAGGAATAAGTTGAACCTCATTAGTTCCATCGATATCGTAAACGAATGCTGAACCAGTTATGAACTTGCTACCAGACCATGTTGTGTTATTTTCTTGCGTTGCAATGACAACTTTGCCGCCGCCCACGCCAATTTCACGACCAAAATCTTGAATAGAAGATTTGTGAATTTTTACTTCGCTTGCTGCAATATCCGCTGCAGATAAATCATAGATATAAACTTTTCTTGTTTCTGGAGCAGCAACAACAAGTGTATCTCCGGACATATCCATCATCGAACCAAAACTGTTTCCGCTCGCGCCATCGGATGCAGTTAAAACTTGTTCGCCTGATCCGTCATGATTATAAATGTAGACCCGACCACCGTTACTATTTCCGTCGTGAGTCGAGACTGCAAATTTATTCTCACCGATTGTAATTTTGTTACCATAGTATCCGCCAGAACCAGTGAGTGTTGATTGTAATTCTAGGTTAGTATCGTAAACATACGATGTACCTGATCCTACAGAACTGCTACCGATAACTAATGTACCGCTCGCTTGTAGGATTGCGCCTGATGAGGCGTTTAAGAGGATTTGCGCAACCGCTGAAGTTAGATGTCTAAAACGCATTTTTAGTTCTCCTGAAAACTTCTGATGTGCTCCGCGCGAAAAAGCGCAGAGTTTAAATTCTTTTTATAATAAAAAGCGGCGAGCAATTAGCTCGCCTCTCCAATATATGCACCATATACATTCGAACCAATTTTCCAAAGGTTCACAAGATGTACGCCTGTAGTGCTGCTAAGATCTGGTGCTTCGCCACCAACCCACTTAGTTGTTGGCCAGTTAACAGTATTGCCGTTGCTAGTAATGTGAAGCGTCAGACTTTCGCCTTCGCCCCATCCAGCAGCATAACTATATGTAGTGGTACCAGAAAGAGTATGAGTTACAAGACTGCCGTTCGTTGGATCAACTGAGATTGAAGTTCCTGACACTGAGTCAACATCTTCAATAAAGTTCTTTGCAGTTACAGTGCCACTAAAGACTGGATTATCGCTAAAGTTGGATAACTTGACCCAAGCACCAGCATGTGCAAAATATGCAGCGCCAGTAGAATGAACGTGTGCGAACATACCGTGGTATGCAGAAGCGCTCGGAAGGTCAGATTCGCTTGTGTAGACGTTACCGAATAGGACTTTGTTACCGCCCATGTCAAGGTCTGAACCCGTGATAACCGAGATAGCAGTTGCAGAGTCAATGCCTACTTCATCAACCGCAATTGAAACGAGGTCGGAAATAGTAAGTTTCTTGGAAACGTCTTCGCTGACGTCAACGATTGCAACGATATCGTCTGCAGCAGGTGATCCGGAAAGTTGTGGAAGATCTGTAAATTTGATTGCCATTTTAGATTTCTCCTAAAATATGAATTTTTTTTTATTTTTTATGACAGCATTATGCACTGTCAATTGACGACTGTACTAGGGTAGCAAGACCCTGATAATCACCATATACATCAGAATTTAGTTTCCAAAGTTTTATGATATGTTTTCCGCTCGCGTCACTCAAATCCGGAACGGAACCTCCAATCCAATAAGTGGCAGGCCATAAAACCTGATTGGTGCCACCATGAAGATGTAATAATACACTTGCGCCTTCTGTCCATGTGGAGTCATATTGATATGACGTAGAACCAATAATATCGTGAGAAATCAAACCGCCGTCAGAAGGGTCAATATTTACAAAAAGACCCGACTGGGTATTAATTTTGTCAATATTAAGAGGAACTTCGTCAATCCTAGAATTAATATGATCGCTGTCAATTAATGAAACGATCGAATCAGAATCTAACCAATCTTGTCTTGGTGCCGCCAAGAATAAATCAGAAACACTAATCTTCTTTGAACGACTTTGACTTACATCAACAAACGCAATAACATCAGAGTCTGCTGGCGAACCGAGATGTTTTGTCAAATCGCTCGTTTTAATTCCTGGCATTTTAGTTCCTCATAATCTAACGATTTTGTACTTATTTATACGAATTAATTATTCAACATCAGCACTATCTTGAATACTGCTAAAAATTTCTGAACCGTCTAAATTAAGTGTGTCGACATCATACTGCGTAATAATCGGAGCAGAAATCGAAGTATTCTTATATAGGTTGATCTTCATCTCGAAATCCAGAGTGTAGATGATAGTCCTACGTGCTTCAATGAGTGCTTCGTAATCATCAGAGAAAGTGACTCCGACTAATGAAATTGGAGTGTCTTCTTTGACGTCATCAAAGTCATCTAGTGGATTTACAGTGAGAGTATAGTGTGGTGTGAAGTAAGGTAATATTTGCTCAACGACCTGTAGCGCATCGTCCTGTGACTTCGCATAGATGCTCAGTTGAAACGATATGTTATAAGGCGAGGGACTGTAAAGTCTAGTGCCTTCGTCTTCTACAGACGATCCCTTTCTACAATAATTCATCTTTGGAAGTTGACGAGACGCGTCATACATCATTGCTACAATCTCAAATGACATACGAGGCAACTTGATAGCAACCTGACGTTCGTCAGTTCCGGCACTATTCATCTGATCAATACGTGCCAAGAAGTCTCTACGTGGACCATATGACAGTGGCACTTTGGTTTGACTCAAAATATTACCGGAACTATTTTTACGAATAATATGAATATCGTTGAACAATGCACCGAATACAGCAACTGCCTTTCTTATTCTTTGATTATAGAAGTGTGGACCGAACATTAAGAGGGGTCTCCGAATGGATTACTTTCACTGAAGTCAATAAACGAATCGCCAACCTCATCGAAATCATTATTCTGCGCTTCGACTGGCAAACTGTTGGCGGAATCCCCGTCATTTATATCATCCAGTTCCTCAATACCTGTATCGAAATCTTCTTTATTGTACTCGAACAGTTCGCATCGTAGTTTAAATACTGGTAAATTTTTTAACTGAAAGAAGGGTTGCTGTGTTTCGCAACGTGTGATCTCAAATATAGAGTTTGATAATGTAAGATAGATCAGATCACCCTCGCGTGGACGCGCGAATGATTCAGTTTCTGTCTGCTCGTGATAGGCGACAGTTGTATTCCATCGGCGTTTCGCTACAACGAACGTAGCAGCGTCTCTGATCTCAACACCGAACTTGGTGAACAGATCACCTTCGCCATCAAACCCTTCCGTATTCTCAATGTACATCTCAATTTTATATGCGTTATCGAATCTCGACACTGAGTCATCAACAAAGATTCGGTCGCGATCTACAATCTCACGTGGAATGTAATAGACATCCTGCCCATACATCTTGAGCGATTCAATGATTATATCTTCGTAGAGAAGTTGTTCACTACGAGTACCTTGTGAGAAATAAGGATTCGTGCTCATAAATTATCCCATAAAGAAGTCGACAGGCAGTTCGTATTCATTACGAATCTTCTCGTCGAGTCTTTCAATTTCACTGTTTGCGTCTTCGAGTATTTGACGACCGTTCAGCGTAACACCGCCAGGAAGTTGCATCCCCTCAAATTTAATCAGGTTCATTCCCCACTGCTGTTTGATCAATGCTGTAGCATATTCTTTTAACCAGATATCATTCCACACTGCAGTATGGTCGTTCTCATTGACGATTTGAAACGCTTCTGCGATAAGGAATTGACCTTCAGAAATATCACGGTCTTCAATATTACCGTGAATGTAGAGACGACCCTGTTTACGAGAGAATGTAGTAATAGGTGTGCCATCTAACAGCATATCGAGAAAGTCGAGATACTGTTCTAACTGATAGTAATAGGACATCCCACCAGCAAAGTTCATGAAGTCGCCCAGACTATTCAACATCATTTGATAACGAATATCAAACATATTGACGTTGGCGTAAGTTGGACTGAGCGGGAAAATGCGAGTCAGGTATAGAATATCATCGGATATCGGAACATACTTGTTAGCGATATCGTCAGCAGTCATTTCATGTTTTAAAAAGATGCGCACAGTAGCATCGCTATGAAACTCGCGATACTTCTGCAACGCATCATCAACTTTATCTTCTATCTGATCAGGGTCAACGTTGACCTCGATCACTGGCTCGCCAAGTTTTCTCAGGCAGTAATCAATAAATGTTTGTCTTGAATTTGGTGATGCCATTGAAGCACTCCATTGGTATAAACGATTCTCATCTATTTATACTTATACAAAACGACCCTTATTGAATAACTATCTCTTCTCCTGACTGAGTGAAGAACAAGAATCCAGACTGAGTTCCAAATTCAGTTATCGCTTCCCCAGTATCTGGATCAAGATTTACACCACCGCTTCCTGTTTCTGAACCAACACCAGATCCGCCAGACCCACCTTGTTGCGGAACAGCAACACTAAATGGATTGGCAACACCATAACGACTGCGCAAGAATATATTTGGACCATCAAGCAAACTACCAGTCACAGTAATATATTGATGATTCGAATCTTCAATGATACCCTCAACAGCATCGTCAACTACCTTTCTCATTAATTTTGCAGGAGAAATGTACGGTTGACTCTGAAGGTGAAGTGCCAATACACCCGCAACCTGCGGGGATGCCTGACTTGTACCTGTCATGCTTTGAATTTTAAAGTTCGAATTATCTGGATAGTTGAATACTTCGCTACCAGAAGCACTAGAAGCAGAAGCACTCATAATATCAGTTCCTGGTGCCCAAACATTTACGGCAGGACCACGAACACTACTTACCTCTGCAGCATCATCTTTACGACTAGAGATCCTAGGAGAACTTGAGATATTACCTACAAAGTATGCATTCTCATGATATGGCGATGCTGGACGATGGTGTCTTATCGTCTCATTTGAAACAACTCCATTCGTGGTAATTGGCATTACAACATAGTTATTATAATCAACACCACCAGGAACGTCTGCTTTGTAATAACTATTACCGGCAGAAATACAGACATGAATTCCTGCTTCGATCATTTCTTCAATCTCTACATCGTACGACGCAGATTGCATTGGAAGGTAACGATACCCGTCATCGAAATCACCAACAATACCATAAGCCGACCAAAGAGTGTTGTCTGATTGTCCTGTAAATGACCATGAAGAACCACGGTGGAAACCAGAAACTGGATTACCGTTCGTTTTAAAACGAAGACCCCAACTCATGTTGACAACAGTCGGACGACCATTCGCTTTATTATTGTGCCACAAACGAATCATATCGAACGCAGTTGATGGACTTGTTCCGAGATCAATACCGCCCGAACCACCAAACGCTGACAGTTTTTGCGCATAGATGTTCGCGCCCTTTGCCCAACCGTAAGTTTTACCAGCGATTACACCTGCAACGTGAGTTCCGTGACCATCATGATCAGTGTAATGGTCTGCATGTTGTGTTCCTGAGATACCACTTTCGGCATACCAATCGATTTGCTGTAAGCGAGAGTTACCAGTTCGATCTTGCCATTCAGGGTGATCTGCTTGAATACCAGTATCCTGAATTACAACATCGACTCCGGCGCCATCTAACGCATAGAGATAATCATTTTCTGCAGCAGAGATTACAGATTCTGCACCATAGAAAATGTTCGCCTTAGCATTTGATCTAGCCAAACCCCAGTTAACATCGTTCGCTGTTTTAGTTCCACCACGCTTAAAGCGACCACCTTTCTTTGATCGCGCGTCGAGTACGAACTCAACGTTATCACGAAGGTGCGGCGGAATTTCCACAGCATAAATACGTTGATCTGACTCTAAAGTTTTCGCTTCTTCGTCTGTCAACATCCAATGCGTCATACGCTTTGATCCTTCACGAGGATCAGCAACTTGAACGGAACGATTAGGAATTGGAGAATCCCCAGTCGATGCGGCAAGTTCTGCGTCAAACGCTGCTAGGTCCACTCCCTTGTGGACAATTACTACATATTCTTTTTCCACGGTTCACCCCCCTTGGATTAGAATTCGTAGAGTACGATTGAAAATTCACCAGATGTTAATGCGTTACCGCTTCCTGAACGAAAAACATTGATATCAAAATAACCTGCTGCTTTAGACTCAATGTACCACTCACATGCTCCTGGGAAAGTCAGAGTCGCCATAATGCTATAATCATCTACTGATGGGAATGCACTAGCAAACGATACACGGTAAGTGAAGTCTGACTGCTTTGATACAGTGACACCTGTAGATCCGTACCATACAGGAGAAGCACCAAGTTCTAAGCGACCGCCAACCGAAGGAAGCGGAATCCCTTGTGCAGTTACTGCATCGGAGGCAGTGAAATTGATGCTGCTAGCACTACTTAGATTGAACGGTCCAGTACCTGCACTCAAAAGAGATGAGATAGTGAGGTCGCCACCAAATGTTACGTCTGGTGAGATGGTCATACCGACGTTTTGGTTTGTACTGATGTTTGCGCTATCGAAAACGAATGACCCTATTTCCGAAGTTGATGAAAGGAAATCTGCGACAGTGATATGCTTTGAAGCATCTTCACTGACATCTGTGATCAGAATTACATCTGAATCCGCAGGTGCCCCAACTAATTGGGTGAGATCAGTAATTTTTCTTGACATTTTAATGTCTCCCTGATTGTTTTTTGTTAGTTTTAAATTATATGATCTGATGCGTCATTTTTATGTTTCTCATACTCCCCGAGAAATAATTCCCAGGAAGTCCACCGTCCGCAGCGTCAAACTCCGCTCCTAATGAAAATGAACAGGTTTCCGGATCTACACTAAACTTGTCAGCGTCTCTTCCGAAAATCAAAGCACCATTACGGTAGAACCTATGATTTCCTGTTTCACCATCATATGTATATTTAATTGACTGCCATTCATCTTCTGAAAATTGATCTACGAATAGATACTGATTACTATTTATCCAAAATGAATCGTAACCGACCAATAAAATATTTTCACCATCATATAAAGAATTAAAAGCAATAAAATATACGTCAGATTGGACCAATGGGGGTTTTATTTCTACTTCTATGGTAAACGATGATACCTCAAACAATCCAGATAATGCGTCGTCTATTCGAATATAATCTCCGTTTCCGTCAAATATAATTGACTGTTCGGCGACGGAAGCATAAGTATCACCATATACATCTATCGCGATATTACTGTTTCCGAACCGCTTGGTATCTTCAATAACTCCGGCAGTACCACGTATGAAAAGGATGAGCGTATATATCTCGCCTTCTGCGATACTATACCAACCTTTTTGATACCACATCATCCAGCGTTTTGTATCACGAATGAAAGCGAAATCTCCGTTATCAATATCAAATAATGGAGCATCGTTTATTGTTTCGTATGCCGGAATCGGACTTGACAAAGATTCTTCTTGTTCGATAGTATCAGCAATATCATTAATATATTCTTGATCTATCAATCTATTTATATTTTTTGCAGTTATATAATCGTCGTTCAGATACCATTTAATGTATTGCTCAGTGATCATATTCGTTGCTTCGGTTTTCCCTACTCCTCTACCTGCCTGTATTTCTGAGAGGAAGTTCGACATAGTAATAAACTTAGATTGATCTTCGTCGAAATCAACAATCGTCAACACGTCAGAGTCTGCAGGAACGCCCTCAAACTTTATGAAATCAGGAAGTTTTCCGGATTCATTACTCATTAGACGCTACTCTCTGTTAACAAAACATTGCCGTGTTGAGTTATAATTTGCGCTGGTTCATTAGTTCCATCGTGAAGAAAGTATTCTCGCCTTTCGCTTATCTCTACGTTAATGTTAGCAAGATCGCGTACGAGATTGATCTGATCGTTTGCGGTCAGGGCGACTCTAAAACTTCCGCAGTCGACTGCTCCGATTGTGTATTGATTATCTACTTGATTTATCGTAGCGATACCATCACTGTCATCAAGAACATAACCATATGTGATAGGGTTGTTGCTGTTACTATTAATAGAAAATGATATTTCAGAATCTTCGTTAATAGTAAACGAACCTTCCCCACCAAGAACATTCATCGATGTATCTATCTCAGCAACGGTATACCAACCTGCCGAATCCCAGATGTACAGGCGATGATTCGTTGAGACGTAAGCAAGGTCGCCATAATTATTATCGAATAGTGGTAGACCTTGCACGCTGGTGTAGATCGTCATAGACTCAGTCGAGCCAATTACCGATCGACCAAATATTCTAGAGGCGATATAATTTCGATCAACAATCTGAGTGATTTCTTCTGCTGTCAGTCCGAGAGGAGCGGGAGCGCGTTGATTAATATAATCCGAATCAATTAGCGCAATAACTTCGTCCGAGTTGAGTCCTGGTTCTTCTATGCCAGAAAACAAGTCAGCAATTGATATTTGTTTAGATACATCTTCGCTGACATCAACAATGTACATTACATCACTATCAGTTGGCGCTTCTTCTAAAATTGGTAGCTCTGTTGTTTTAATTCCTGCCATTAGATTTCTGCTCCTAGTGCAGTTGTCTGTAGTTCTTGCTCATCCTGGGTAATAAATTCTTCCTCGTTCTGAGAAAGCATTACTTTATTAAACGGTCCATTTAACTCTAACTGCTCTTCGTCTAATTGAGTAATATACTCTTCGTTGTTCTGAGAACTAAAGAACAATGCCTTCGACCCAGTTCTCGTTCCGTTAATAATATGAACATAATCATTCTGAGTTCTTCTCATGATACTACTTTGAGTCATCAAGAAATCTAACTTTTCATCGATCAATAAGAAACGACTATCAATCGTTGCGTCACGAGAGTTCTCTATAAGTCGAGGAGATCCATCTTCATTTAATATGTATTCTTCTCGTCTGTCCGCGTAATACTCGAGGTATTGTTTCGCTCGGATCGGACTAAACAATGTTCCTGCCAAATAATCTTCTGGTTCTCTACTTGAGTTCGAATAATATCGCGCAACAATAATATGATCATCTTCTCTCCCATGACCATTAAAGAAATGATATGGAGTTACGAAGAATAACTCACCCTCGCGCGCGATCATAAATTTGATATCCGAGCGGTCGATTATTGAATCTTCGTACAGATCCCTCGCAAGAATTTTATGGTCATATAGTTGCCCGTTTTCAGATAACCTGACAAATAAATAATCGTATATCCCGCGCTCACCTTTTTTTGCTCTTCGGATACTCATTATCTATGACACCAAGTTAATCTGACAATGGATCAGTGTCAACGGGCAGATCCGGAACACTCGCAATAAATGCAGCAACACTAAACCGTTCGGCAATATATTCGGCAGTTACTCGTTCGTCGATTATACCCTTAATTCCACTCAAGAAAGCGTCACCTTCACTTTGATCATCATTATCGCCATTATCATCGTTGCCAGTAACGGCAGAGAATAACTCATTAAGTGTTATTTTAGAATTAATGTAATCGCTGTCAATTGTTGATATCACTGTCGGAAGAACCTTTCCGACCACATAATCGCTGTCGACAGTTTCTGTAATGTTTCTTATAATCGTTTCTTCTGAAAGTGTTAGCGAAGTATCGCCATTCGAGTCAGTAGCAAAATCAAAGAAACGATTAAGGTCTAGTCGATCTGCAATATAATCGCTGTCTATGATTGGAGAAAAGAACGATTCGTTTACTCTATCATCAATAATCTTATTAATATTTCCAACGAAATCTTGACTAGAATCTCCATTAGAATCTTCAGTTGAAGACCCCGCAAGAATATTAGAAACCATTGTTCCTAAATTAATCCTGTTGACGATATAATCGCTGTCTATGATTGGCGAAAGATAATCTTCATTTACTATTTGTCTGACATCGTTATCAACAAATGGAGCAAGATATGAACCATCAATTAAGGACCTAACAGGATCCGACAGATAACCTTCAGTGACGCGATCATCAATAATCTGATTGATACTTCCTACGAATGTTCCATCACCGTCCCCCTGATTCGAGTCGCCTCCTAATATGAGAGAAGAAACTAACTCATTAAGGTTTAGTCTAGCAGCAATGTAATCGCTATCGACAGTTGAAACGATCTTAGGTTCTGCTCTAACACCGACATAATTTATATCAACGGTTGAGATAACAGTCGGTAACATCTTCTCAATGACATAATCACTATCAATCGTAGATTTGACCTTTGGTAACATTCTTGCGATGACATAATCGCTATCAACCAACTCAACTGCTTCGTCTGGGTTCAAAGAGAATTCATCAATCATATCAATGATTTCTCTTTCGGTCAGAGGTCTAAACGGTTCTCGGTTGGTCCAACTATTTCCGCTGTATGTCAATACTTGACCGGCAGACAGTGAAGCAAGACTAATCGCCACATCACCAATATCGTTGAGCACTGGTTCTGCCGATTTAGTGATGACGAAAGAATTTGTATCAATCGCTCTACCGACAATACCATAATCAGTTGGAGTGGTAGTAAGTTCTCCAAGAGCGGTTACATAATAATCTCTTCCTCGTTCTAATCCGGATACACTATTGTTAACACCGGCAAAAATATTGATCGAACCGATTTGACCATCGCTAAATGTTTCAGAAGAAATTCCGATAAACTTATCGACAGTGGTCTGAATAGAAACATCAACCGTTCTGGCAGAAGTCGCGCTCGCTTGCTCGACTATAAATCCGGTGTTTTCATTATAGATGAAATTGGCAAGCGAAGGGAGACTTGATAAACCAGTGGTAGTAAATGGTTCGTTAATTCGATTGCCTTGCGTGTCATAATAAAATTCAACATAGGAATTAGTTGAGGCGTCCAAGAATTTAGAAGTGGTAGTATTGTATCCATAATAACCAGCAGAGGTAGTAGAGGTGATTCGTTCTACTTGTTTGTTGGATGTATATGAATAAATCGCTCTGCCGTTCGATCCATATGAGCTCGCATTCCATTTAAGTAAGATATGAGAGTCAAATATTCTCGCTTCCATCCCTGTCATTTGAGGTGCGGCATAACCAGAATTATAATAATAAGATCGTACCCTAGAGAATGCCGGCATAAGTTCGCTTTGATCTACTGAGAACGAGAATCCATTGTCCTCAATAAACGACACAACAAAACTAACATAATACATGTTTCCGCTTTGTGGCGAATAACTTAATTGTTGGGTTGGGAACACTGCAACCAAAAACCCATAAGTCTCATTGTAGACCATTGAAGGTCTGTCATATATTGTACCAGAGAGTGGGTTGTGGTATCGATCACCATATTGGACTGATTCATAATACTTGAGCGAAGGCGTTTCTACCAACGAATCATGTACCATGTTTATACTTAAATCAGAATCGATTGCCATTCGAGAAGCATACAGCGAACTGCCAGAGACGTAAGATATCACATAACTCTGAGTTTTACTAACGTATGCGCATGAAACTGTCTTGGTGCTTCTTGTAGTGATCTGTTGAGGATCCCCAATCGTATTAATTACGCCGTTAGTTGCTTCTCCGATAACCGCGTATGCATAAGATCCCTGAACATAAACCAGAATAAATTGCGAACCGTTGGATGCGACTGATTGTATTTTATAACCAACCGACTCGACTTCATCCCCCGTTCCAATCGTTCCGTCTACATTTATATACGAAGGGACCAATATACTCTTTTCGTTTTCTTCATCCCAGTATACGAATAGAACGTCTTCACCATTGAGGTTTTGTGCAAGAGGCGTTAGACTTTGATCGTCAGCTTGGAAATTTATCGAATCGTTTCGAGTCGCTCCACCTTGAGAAATAATTTCAGATACAGTACCATTATCGTTAAGAGAGACAACTTTTCCTGCTCTGATATCTCCCTGCGCTTCGAGTATCTTAAAACCTGCTTCTATCGGCGGTAATGTTTCTTTGAGATACTGCGCATCAATTACATCCTTGACTTCTGCCGAGTCTAATGTCATTCGCTCAATGTCAGCAGAGTCTAGAATTGTTTTCGGTGTCCACTCACTACCGTCCCACGCCAAGACTTGTTCTAGGTTGGGGGCAACGCTTGAAACATTCTGTAACTCAGAAATGTCAATTTGATTTAATCTTGCTTTGACATAGTTGACATCAATTAAGTCAAATATTTCAGTTTTCGTTAGAATCTTAGGAAGGTCAATGTTCGACCAGTTTTCTCCAGAGTATGTTAGCACCTGTCCATTGGTCAGTTTCGCATTATTAATTGAGACGTCATCGAGTTCTCTTAATGCAAAGTTGAGAGGACGGTTCACCAACATCGTTGTAGAATTAATTGCTACACCAACGATACCGTATTCGGTTGGCGTTTTCGTTACATTACCAAAGAAGTCTGTATAATATGGTCCAGGAATCAGAGAACTGAAATTACGATTAATTCCACCAAGTAGTGTAACGCTTCCGAACGCATTCTCAGATATATCTTCTGCGGCGAAACCGATAAACTTACCAACGTTGGTCTGAGAAGCAGCGTCAACTGTGTTTAGTGTTTGATAGTCTCCCTCAATAAACAAGTTAAAAGTTGGAGTGAATTCAAATAGACTTAGTCGTTGTCCAGGAATATATGTCGGGAAGTCGTCATATTGAAACTCATCGCCGCTAATTATAAACTTTCGGTAAAGTTGATTGACGCCGCCAGATGCGCCAGGAGGGAATGCTGGCGGATCTTGATTAAATCCGAGACTAATGTTGTTATAATCTTTCTGAATAAAATCTTGGTTGACTTCGTCATACGCGAACATTGAATAACTGGAGTTGTCTAGACCGAAAGCATTGCCACCATTATTGAACAATGCGATTTCTCCGGAAGCAGAGATCTTATAGAAATACCAGTTTCCGTTACTTATATTTGTAGAAAAGTAGGGTGAAGAACCGAGCGAAGAAATTCTGTAAGAACCGCGATTGATCGAAAGTTCATTTTCTTTTTCGATCGACAGTCCTCTATCGTCGAACACCTTTATATCAAGTTGATTATATCCTGCTACATTGTTAGCAATTATCGCAACATAAAACCCATATGCCGGAATATACTTTACCTCTCCTCCATTCGACACCCAACCATTAATGGTTCGATTCGCGAAGCTCGCAGGAACGACAATAGACCCGTTTACTATTTGAAACTTGATTGGTTCGTCATTGCAGAATAATGCGAATGTATTGTTATCGGTATTGTATCCTGCCTTCGGTTTCGGTTTGTTGTAATCGTAATTCGTAATCGTGTTCGTCAATGAGACAAGTTTTACGGTGCCTGTTATCTCTGTGATTGAGTTACCAGATCGGGACAACAATGACGCATAAACACCATCACTATGTGTCACACTAATTAAAACAATATTTGTGCCATCGGTTATGATGTCAGTTAAAATGCCTTCGTGTTTATATGAAACTCCGAACGACACATCACCCTCTGGAGAAATACTACCGATAACCAAATATTGTTCATCGACAGTTTGACCAGACTCATTTGTTCTTGTGGTATATGTTGTTATGAAATCGCCAGACTCAAGGTTTCGAAATATCTCAGGTTGACTTAATACAGAAGAAATTGAAATATCAGAAGGCGAGTTAGTAATGATACTACCATCCGAAGAAGGTTTCGAAACGGTGTTGTCATCATTTAAGATTAATAAGTCACCAGCAGATAAATTTTCATTAGAAAGAAATACTGCAGAACCTGCATCAATTTCTGGTAGGTTTTCTGCTAGATAATTGGATGTAACAGTGCTATTAATAATTGTTGTAACAACGTCACTATCAACCGACAGACCATCAATTTCGCTGAAGTTCTTGTTGACCCACTTAGAACCATCATACACCAACGATTGGTTTGGACCAAGGTTTGATATAAGAACGTCTGCCTGAGACTGCAGCGTTTCGCTATGTGATCTGGTAACTAAAACTTGATCGCTATCCAATGCGCGACCAACCACCCCGTACCTTGTTCTATCTGGAGTCAGTTTTCCTGTCATGTCCAAGTAGACTGATGAACCAGGAATTAAACCGCTTACCCTATTGCTTATGCCTCTCGAGACAACAACCTTTCCGATTGTGTTCGTTGAAATATTCTCATCAGCGATACCAATGAAATCATTATTCGTTGTTTGAAAATCCGAGTTGTCGAATACCAAAGAGAACAAATCATTACCATAAGTATTCGTTGATGTTATAATTTTATTTGTTAATTCGTGATAAGCATAATCAGGAAATTTGTCAGCACTATTAAAGGTGACGTATGCCATTCCATAATCGTCACTGTTAAACGGTGAAGCATTAGAGAACTCAATGAACCCCTCTTTAAGAATACCAAGTTGACGCTTCCATTGGTTGTAGACGCTTCTCCAGAATACTAAAATTGAGTCGTCGTTCTCATCGTATGCCATTCCCATAGCAGTACTTGTATAATCGTTTAACAAGTACATTGATTGTCGTTCTCCAACAATCATTGTGTTCAGATCTTGTACTGTGACTATCTGATAAAAGAAATCGTTGTTGAAGTCATTATAATCTTCTTCGTTAACGAAATGAGTTTGATTGCCATATACAATAAATTGATTACTTTCTTTACTCAGTCGAAATGCACCAAGCGCTTTTAGCGAAGAGCTCGGTGTAAAAAGAGTAACTGAACTATCCGCTTTCTCAATCAACCCTGTTTGCGAGTTAATCTTTCCGGCATATGCCTTTAAACTATTTGTTGATACATCCTCGGCAAAGGTGACATATATGCCATTCGCCGGAAGATAAACAGGGTCAATCTGATTCGTTGATGTTTGTAACTCATCGCTATCCCATCCGGCAGTTGTTTCGACTGTCACAATCTGAGAGGTTGTATTGTTTAAAGTGACAACTGCTTGATATGGCTTATAAGCGTCTCCGCCGCCACCAGGAGAAAACCAGATATACTTGTTTTCGTTTTCATCATAAACACTATAGTTGTAATCGCCACCCCAATTATCGACATTCTGATATGAGTTTAACGAAACGGTATTAGTAAAGTGAATTGATAAGTCGCTGTCAATATATCCGCCGACAGCAGTGGCACGTGGTCCAAAGCAAACGAAGTGATTGCCGTTCTTATTGTCTGTCGATACAGAAATAACACCTTCGTTGAAAGGAGTTGAAACGGGTTGCCCTACAAGCATTGAGTTGTCTGAGTCGACCTTCGCCGCATACAGTTCATATCCAGACTGATATAAAACCAAACCGTCAAACTTATTATAGTAATTAACTGAATGCGGTATATTTGTAATTGTTGATAAGTCAATCGGAGTTGCGCTATTAATAGCAGGACCTGAGCTCGTTGATCTGACAACCTTACCTTCCGAGTTCATTACAAGAACATCACCGGCAAGAATATTCTGTCCGGCAGTAAATTCCATCAACCCGAAATCTGGAATCGGTGGTGCTTTCAGTGCAACATAATCGCTATCAACAAACGAAAGAATATAGTCTTGATCAACAAGACCCTTCACATAATCTTCGCTCGCATGAGACTTTATGTATTCGCCGTTAATATAAGATTTTAGATAATCGCTATCAATTAAGGAAGTGATTGCAGAAGAATCAATCTGTACTTCTCGTAAGAATTCTCCCCTTGAGATTTTCTTTGTCTCTAGACCCGATTGATCAATAATGATCAGAAAGTCAGAATCTGTAGCATTCGCTAATGATTCTAGATCTGTAATTTTTACTCCGGCCATGATTATCCCTTCTTATTAAACGATATAGATTGCATTACCCATACTAGAATGCAACCCACAGCGGTAGTAAAGTGTTGATGGCGCGTTCATTGGAACTTTAAATATAACTGTCCCATTATCCGTTTCGTTGTTTGTTACACCATTAGTGTAGAGGTTTCCGTCCATACTAATTTTTATTTGAAACGGATGTCCATTAGCATCAACATTGAACTTATATGTATCTCCCCTCCTCAAGTACAATATTGGATTCGCTTCGGCAGTCGGGAACCATATATTATTTTGATCTTGAAACACGTAGAATTGAGAAAGCGATGTAAATATTCTTATGTTTTCTCCATAAAATTCAGTGTCAGTCCAAGTTGCCAACGGTTGACTGTGAGCAACATATCCATAATTTGTTTTTTCAGAGAAGAATGAGCCGAAAGCATAGTCATCTAAATTAAAAGATAGTCTTGTCGATTCATCGATGTCACTAGAAGAACTAGTTCCTGTTATAAATTGAGAAACAGCAACCGAGAACGATTTTCCTCGTTTAGTTGCAGAAATAAATGAAGAGCGTCCGCTCCAGGTGTTAGAATCGCTTCCATGAGGCGCTAAACTTGACCCGTCTATGATTATTTGACCGTCTGATTGTCCAGCATTATATGTGATAAAATACGAAGAACTTCCACCAACGAAACCTACTCCACCACCGTACCCCATTGCGCGCCATAAAGTGATTGTATGTTCTCTGCCTTCGGCATCAATTGCCCAAGCTAGCAGAATACCAATACCATCATCATCTCCATTATTTTGTGCGCTAACATTTGTGGTAAAATCATAATCTTTATAAGAATCAGGAGAAACAAAACCAACAATTGATGATGTGTTTATCGGAGAATATATGTTAAGGTTTGTTTGGTCAAAAACAAACGAACTAAGTTCACCCGAATTCGCTGGATAGTTTCCAGAGGTGTTGTGAGAAAAACGATACCAATTATCGTAGACTACTCGACGGGAATCAGTAATTCCATCAAGTATTTCTTGATTACTCGTGTTACTAGTATCATATGTGACATTAAATTCTCCGTCGATTAGTTGTCCAGAAATTTCTCCCGATACCTGAAGATCGCCTTTGATATTAGTATTTCCGTCTTCATCAATTAAGAATACATAGTTGTTTCTCGTCAGAGATCCTACTTGGCCGTCACCCGTACTCTTTCCGCTCCACACGCCAAAGTATTGATGTGTTCCAGTGGCGTATCCTGATTCAGTAGAAACATTATTGTCAATGATATTATAGATACCTTGCGCTGAAGAGATAGCAATATCATTAATCGATCCAACTGCACCAAAAAACGCCTCATCAACATCAAGGTCTATGAAATTTCCATTAGCATTAGATAAAGGAGCCGCAGAACCTGCTGGACCTGCTGGACCAGTTTCACCAGTATCGCCTTTCGGTCCTTCTGGACCTGCTGGACCTGTTGGACCCGCTGGACCTGTAGAACCCGCTGATCCTGCTGGACC
>ERZ802830.2241-NODE-2241-length-17695-cov-6.34677_pt1 | contig 17695 bp, 13 predicted proteins | sample MGYA00345654_ERZ802830 | MGnify/ENA primary metagenome ERZ802830 (study PRJEB30503, sample SAMEA104212375) | marine metagenome | biome: Westerlies Biome; feature: [SRF] surface water layer (ENVO:00010504) within the epipelagic zone...; material: water...
TCTGGAGGCACTGTTGTCCATCCCGGCGATGCCAATGGTTTGCTTGTACAGCTGTCATCCGATTGATGCGATTTTCAGTCAGGTCTGACTGCTGGTACACTTCGCCCTCGGAAGTTTAAGAGCATGATCCAATGCCTGTTCAATTTGTAGCCGCCTGCGAGCTGCCGACCCAGTACGGCAAATTTCGAATGCATGGTTTTGAGGATCCTGATACTCGGCAGGAGCATGTCGCGTTGACTTTTGGTGACGTCGCAAACCAATCGGGTCTCATTTGCCGCGTTCATTCGGAATGCTTAACGGGAGATTGCTTGTTCAGTATGCGCTGTGACTGCGGTTCACAGTTACAGACGGCTCTGCAGAGAATTTCTGAAGAAGGTCGTGGCGTTCTGCTGTATTTGCGCCAAGAGGGCCGGGGCATAGGGCTCATTAATAAAATTAGAGCCTATCAACTCCAAGATGCAGGCGCCGACACCGTCGAGGCCAATGAGCGACTAGGGTTTGATGCGGATCTCCGTGACTACACGATGTGTAAGAGTATGTTCTCCCATCTGCAGGTGTCGTCGGTTCGCTTGATGACGAACAATCCGGTTAAGGTCAATGCATTGACCAAATTGGGAATCGTTGTTGAAGACCGAGTGCCCATTGAAACTGGCCAAAACGATCACAACGCGCGGTATCTCGAGACGAAAGCCGGAAAGCTTGGACACCTTCTAGGAGTGTCGGAAGGGCGTTAAGTCCCATGCTTTTGCAGGTGGTGTCTAATCTCCTCGCCAATGCTTTCAGCGTCTAAGCCCGAAGCCTTGCGCATCAACGCCGGGGACTCAGGTTGGATAAAGACGTCAGGAATACCCAAGTTCAGTACCAGCCCTCGGTAACCGTGAGCCAGAAGACATTCATTAACGGCGGAGCCCGCCCCGCCTTGTAAGGCGTTCTCCTCGATCGTGACGATCATCTCGTGTGATTGGCTCATCGTTTGAATCAAGTGTTCATCGATTGGCTTTACAAACCGCATATCAACCAGGGTTGCATCGAAGGTGTCTGCAACTTCAAGTGCGACATTCACCATGCTGCCGAAAGCAAGCAGGGCAATGGAACGACCTTCTCGAAGCGTATTGGCCTCACCCATCTTGATAGGTGCCGCTAGCTCAACCGCGCGTCCAGTGACCGCGCCGCGTGGATAGCGCACGCAAGCAGGTCCCTCATGCTCGTAGCCGAACTCGAGCTGGGCATGGAGCTCGACCTCATTGGAAGGCGCCATAACCACGAGATTTGGAATACACCGCAGGAATGAGTGATCAAACACTCCGGAATGGGTTGGCCCATCTTCAAGCAGACCTGCACGGTCGATGGCAAAAAGCACATTCAAGTCTTGGATCGCAACATCATGGATCAGCTGATCAAAACCGCGCTGCAAGAAGGTCGAGTAAATGGCCACCACGGGTTTCATGCCCTGACAGGCAAAGCCTGCTGCTAGGGTCACCGCGTGTTGCTCAGCAATTGCGACGTCAAAGTATCGGTCTGGAAATCGCTCCGAAAAAGCCACCAGATCCGAGCCCTCACGCATTGCTGGAGTGATCGCGATGAGCTTGTTGTCGGCATCGGCCTTTGCACAGGCCCACTGACCAAATATATTGGAGTAGCTGGGTAGTTTCTCGTTTTGACCCTTCGGGTTCTTTTCGATTTTGGACAGGGAATGTGTTCCGATGGGTGAGCTCTCGGCTGGGCCGTAGCCACGTCCCTTTTGGGTGACTAAGTGAAGAAACTGAGGACCCGTCTGGTCTCTAATGTTTGAAAGGGCTGTCACCAGCGCTTTTACGTCGTGTCCATCGATCGGCCCCATGTAATTTAAACCGAGTTCATCAAACAGGGTTCCGGGAACCACCATCCCTTTCATATGTTCCTCGGTCTTGCGGGCAAAGGCTCTTGCGGAGGGCACGTGGCTGAGGATTTTTTTACCCCCCTCACGGACGTTGAGATAGAAACGGCTGCTAAGAATCCGGGCAAAATAACTGGCCAGCCCGCCAACATTCTCCGAAATAGACATCGCATTGTCGTTTAAAATGACCAGCATATCGGCGTCACAGGACCCAGCATGATTCAGGGCCTCAAAAGCCATTCCTGCGGTCATGGCGCCATCGCCAATGACGGCGACTGTTCGGGAGGGGTCGTTCTGAGCTTTTTTTGCAAGCGCCATGCCCAGCGCTGCACTGATTGAAGTTGAAGAATGTCCAACACCGAAGGTGTCAAACTCACTTTCATCCCGCGAGGGAAAGGGTGCAAGGCCTGACCTCTTCCGGAGTGAGGACATACGCTCGCGTCTTCCGGTCAGAATTTTATGAGGATAGGTCTGATGACCTACATCCCAAACCAGATGATCATTTGGGGTTTCAAAACAGTAGTGCAGGGCAATGGTTAATTCGATGACCCCAAGGCCCGCGCCAAAATGTCCGCCGGTTTGACCAACCGTGTAAATGAGGAAGTGCCTGAGCTCTTCGGCAAGCAGGTCTAGGGCATTGAGATCAAGCTTTCGAATATCATTCGGAGTGTCGATGGTGTCGAGTAGCGGCGTTTCCGGCCGCGTTGTTGGGATAGTGTGAAACATGTATCGACAATCCGTGAGTTAAATCAATTGTACACCAAAGTATCCTTCAGACGGTTTTCTTTAATATTTCCTGTTACCTACGAACTCAATCAACGCGAGTAGGTTTGTCGTACCCAGGCCAGAACGGGTAAGGGCTTCAGTCGCATTGACGAGGAGTTGATCGAGGTGCTCTTGCGCGCCCTCGAGTCCGAACAATGAGACAAAAGTCGACTTTTGCTGGCTTCGGTCTGAGCCTTGAATCTTCCCAAGGACTTCGGTGCTACTGACTTCGTCAAGAATGTCGTCCTGAACTTGGAAAGCCAACCCAATATCCCGGCCGAATGTTGCCAGGGGGTGACGTCTGGTTGTCGCCTGATCATGGATCACGGCCCCGGCGCTGGCTGCGAATTCAATCAGGGCACCGGTTTTAAGCCGATGCACCTGGATCAATGCCTCCCCGGTGAGTGATTGATCTTCAGCAGCCATATCGAGCGACTGTCCCCCTGCCATGCCCTGGTGGCCGGCACGATGAGCCAAGCCAGTGATCAATTTTATCCGGGTGCCCTCAGCAAGCAGCTCGTCCTTGGCGAGAGTTTCAAAAGCCAAGGATTGGAGTGCGTCACCCGCTAAGATGGCGGTCGCCTCGCCGAATTTGATGTGGGTGCTGGGCTGACCTCGTCGCAGGTCATCATCATCCATCGCTGGAAGATCATCGTGAATCAGAGAGTAGGCATGCATCAGCTCAACCGCGATTGCAGCGCTGTCACCGACGCTCAGATCAAGGGATAACGCCTCACAGCCTAAGTAAACAAGGCTTGCTCGTAGCCGCTTTCCGCCGCCGAGGCTGGCATAGACCATTGCTTGTTGAAGCGCTGGAGCGGGGCTCGCACTGGTGAATAAATCGTTAAGTTTGGCGTCGATGCGGGCTTGGTAAGGCTGGAGAAAATCACTCGTCATCGTGACTGTCAAAATCGGCGACAGAATCGGGATCATCGCTCATGAGAATCTTGACCTCTTGTTGCGCTTCAGCGAGTGCCTTTTGGCAAGCTCGGGTCAGAGTGATGCCTTCTTGAAAAGCCTTGAGTGACTCCTCCAGCGTGAGTTCTCCAGACTCCATGGTTTCGACGATGGCTTCGAGTTTTTCAAGAGAGGCTTCAAAAGGATAGGCTTTTTTTCCAGGCATGGTCGCTGAGTCCCAAGATTTCAGACGACTCTACTGACTCACCCGCGACAGGTCAATGAATTGGACGCGCTGCCAGGCCGAAGAGATACTTTGCAGGTCAGGTCCTTCGATGAACCTTTGGGTTTGAGGCTCGGTAGGGGTGTCTGTGTCAAAACCCACTGTGGCTGAATTATCCTGAGTCACCGCAATCAATGGTGTAATTGAGGTGAAAGGTTCCGCTGGTCAGGCGATAAGCCGGAAGGGTATCAGGTCCGCAGCTAGCGCCCCCAAGGCCGCGCTGTTGGGCATCGAGATTTAGCCAAACCTGGGTGTCTGGGCTGACCTCATGGGTGTGGAAGGCTGCAAGGAGGTCTTCTTTTTTGTAGCGGCTTGCAGATGCTTCAAAAGGAGTGTCACCCGTAATACAAAATTTTAAATCATCACCATCATCGAGCTTAAGCCATCGCACTTCGGTGAGGTTGCCATGATCTTGGGGTAGGATGTAGGGCACATACTGATCGCTCACTGAGCTCGCGTGTTGCATGAGGCGGCCCGATTGCTTTCGATCAGCGTAGGTCTCGTGGGGTCCTCGGCCAAACCATGACAGTTGCTCTAGGGCTGACGCTAAACCATAGCGAATTCCGATACGCGGCAGATCAGATAAGGATTTAGGAACGTTAAAAGTGTGCTGCACTGAGAGACCGCCGGTTGCCTTGAGCACGTACCGAGTTTGGCAAATTACGGTGCCATCGGTTGTCTTCAGTGACAGGGTGTGGTCAATCGCCACCTTGCCCCGTCGGTTTGAGATAAGCGTTGGCGCCGATTGCGCCGCTTCGGCGTCAAAGATTCCCTGAGCCCGCCATCGGTCCAATGCTTTGTTTTGCTGCCCGGACCAACCTTTGATGCCGTCGTTGGCCATCGGCGCTCGCCAAATATTCAGCTCGGTGGGAGCTCAGATCAGTGGCACCCCGTGGATACTGATGTTGCAGAGACCTGCTGTGCTGAACGCAACGTTCAATGCACCTCGGTTGAGAGTGATGCGTTCTGATTCCGAATTGATCGTAACGTTGTGTTCGGAGCAAGTGCGCCCTGTCGGCTTAGGGCGAGAGACTCGCTTAAGCGGGATTTGATCCCATGCAACCACATGACCTGCCTCGCACCAGGGCGTCGCCTGTTTTTGGGTAAATTCGAAGATGACGCTGTGTTCTCCGGACAGGCGCCGATAGGATTCAGGAACCTTCAACACAAACCGTTGACTGGATTGAGGTAGGATTACTGGCAGGCGAACCGGGCGGGTGCTGATGACTTGGCCATCGACCAGATAGGTTGAGGTCACACCATAGGCGGCCAGGTTTGAGAAATCCTGTTTATTGGTCACCTCAAAGGTTAACCCTCGTACATGGGCGACTGCGACAGGTTGTATAACTTTCTTGTATTCCAAAAGGGACGAATGGGGGGTTCGATCCGGCCAGCACAGGCCGTCACAGACAAAGTTGAGATCGTGAATCGTTTCGCCAAAGTCGCCGCCGTAGGCCCAATAGGGGATGCCGTTAGCGGTGGCTCTGATGCCATGATCAATCCATTCCCAGATAAACCCGCCTTGGAGTCCCGGGTAGGTTTCAACAGCGTCCCAGTATTCGCTGAGATTGCCGCAGCTGTTGCCCATTGCATGAGCGAATTCGCACATAATGAGCGGCCTGGGATCTTGACTATTTTTAGCATGGTCAATGATGTCAGCAACCGTTGGGTACATCGGGCACACAAGGTCCGAGCCAGCTGGGTTGGCGTTCCAGTCTCGCCCCACCCCTTGCTCACAAATCGCGTTCTCGTTGTGAATGGGCCTTGACGGATCATAGGCGCGGATCCACGCAGCCATCGCCAATTGGTTTGGCCCGAAGCCGGTCTCATTACCCAGACTCCATGAAATAATAGAGGCATGATTCTTGTCTCTCTCCACCATTCGGACGGCCCGGGTTAAAAACCCTGGGGCCCAATAAGGATCCCTGCCAAGCTGAGCATAATGATGGTGTGCTTCAAGGTTGGCCTCATCGATAACGTACAGACCGTACTCATCGCAGAGTTCAAGAAACCTTGATGCGTTGGGGTAGTGACTGGTGCGTACAGCGTTAATGTTGTGCTGCTTCATTGTTTCGATGTCTTTACGCATCAGCGCCTCATCGATGACCTTGCCTGTTTGGTCGCAGTGATCATGCCGGTTGACGCCACGAATGAGCACAGCTTGATCATTGACGAGGAGCGCTCGGTCTTTGATTTCAATCCGCCTGAAACCGATTCGAAGCTTGCTGACTTCGAGTACTCTTCCTAAGGGGTTTTTAAGCGTGACGATGAGGTCGTATAGATGAGGGTGCTCGCTTGACCAGGGCTTAACGCGTTTTAGGAACTGTTTAAGATCGATTTCAGCACCGCGTCCGGTGACCGGATAAAACTGTGATCGTTCTACCGAGCCAATGAGGTTCGGGGTTAAATTCTTGGTTGAGCCTTGCTCATAAAGCGCAACGTTGACCTGATGCCCGAGCGCGCTTCGCGACTCGTCATGGAGTTTTATCAAAACCTTTAGATCAGCGCTTTGGGACTGTGGATCAAATTCTGAGGTTGCGTAGATATCACGAAGATTAACATTTGGACGCCTTGAAATTTTGATCGGCCGGTGAATGCCCGCATGCCACCACTGATCTTGATCTTCAATGAAACTGGTGTCGCTGTAGCGCATGACTTTGAGTGCAATCAAGTTGTCACCCTTCGATAAGTGCGGCGTAAGATCAAATTCACCGGGCAGGCGTGAGTCCTTATTGAAACCAATCACACGGCCATTGCAATGAACAAAGCAGCAGTTCTCGACACCTTCGAGCACCAAAATGACCTTCTGCTGCTGGGTTCCATCGTGTTTTAGAGTGTACCGATAGAGACCGGTTGGGTTCTCAGCAGGAACTTCCGGCGGTTCTTTTCTGAAGGGCATCCTTACGTTGGTATAAATCGGTTGATCGGTTTCCTCAGGATCCATGGTCCACAGTGCAGGTAGGGTCACGTTCTTGAAAGTCTGATCATCGAATCCTGGAGTATCCCAATCTGCAGGTGCAAGATCGGGATGACCGACCCTCAGAAATCGCCAACCTCTATTCAGGGTTTTCTCTCTAGAGGATTGTCCGGAGGCAGCCTGCTCATGACTAGCATAGCGATGAAAATGTGCGCCGGCGGGTGCTCTGCCAAAGGCGAGGGCTTCTGGATTTTCCCAATGTGGGTTTGCCAAGGCGTTCTCCAAATCTTTAAAGGCAAGGTTTAATGTTAGTCGAGATCTCGGTATCGCGGTACGCCGAATAAGATCGCGACTAAGATGATGAGTCCTGCAGCGGATAAGCCGACTGCCCACTGGGGCCCATAATATTCGGCGAGCAAGCTGATCGGATAAATGCTGACTGACAACAGCGCCATTTCTAACATGTAAATGCTCATGACCCGGCCTCGGTAGTCATCGTCAACATAGGATTGAATCAACACGTTTGACAGAGACATCCTGGCGGCTTGTCCGAAGCCAACAATGGTAAGCAAAAACACCGACAGCCAATAATGCGTGGATAGGGAAAACAGCAATAAGCTGATGCCCATGATGCCGGCGCCCCAGAGCAGGAGTCGGGCGCGTTTGCGATTGCCGAAGGAGGCGATGTAGAGCGAGCCCAGTAAAGACCCCACACCTGAAATCGAAATTAGAAGCCCCAATCGGTCTGGGCCGGCGCTCAACACGTCTTTTGCAAAGCCTGGCAGAATCATGAAATAGGTAAGGCTAAAAAACACCATTAAAAAATTGCAGACCAATAGCATCAAGATGACCGGTGTATCGAGAACGTAGCGGAAACCGGATTTCAGTTCTTCTGTCATGGACCCGGTTGGAATATCAGCATCTGCCTTGTCGTCGACGTCGATCAGGGTCATGAGCGCGGCGGACCAAAGATAAAGACCGGCCATCAAAAAGTAGATCCATTTAGCGGGGTCGATGTTGCTGTCGCCACCGCCCAGCATTGCAACGAGCCCACCAGCGAGGCCGGGGAGGAGCAATCTCGCGGTATTCATACCTGAGGTGCTGAGTGCGATGGCGTTGGTGAGCCGATCTAAGCCCACGATATCTTTGGTAAATGCCTGTCTTGCTGGCATCATGGCATTCATCACAAGGCCTTGCAGCACCGATGAAATCAAAAGGTGTTCGAAAACGAGCTTGCCTTGATAAATAAGAATCGCGATACCCAGGGTGATCATCGCATTCGCGACGCCGCTCACCTGTAAGATCACTTTCTTTTGGCGGACTCGATCTGCCACAACCCCGCCAAGGGGCGCTGCGATGAGCCCCACGAGGCCCCCTGCGGCGGTCATCCAGCCGAGTTTTTCGTAAGACCCTGTGATCTCAAAGACCAACCAGCCGCGAATGAACATTTGGATGTTCATGGCCGCGAAATTGCCGCATAGCGCGAGAAAAAACCAACGATAGTTGATGATTTGAAACGCTGCGAAGGTGCCTCGCCAGCGAGCCTGGGCGTGAGCAGAGGGTTGCTCCGGATGCTCGTCCAGAGAGGGATCAGAAACGGTCATAGTTTGGAATATAGCAGGCCTGAACTTCGAAAACATAACTCTCGGCTCGAGTGCGTTTGATTGCGGATGTCGCTAAACCGAGATTCAAAATGGAGTTTGCCAGGGTTAAATAGCCCGCCCGAATCCTTGCGCTGTAGGCCATCGAATATCCGCGATGACTGAGTTTTCCGTTTCGGCGGCGCATACGGCATGCCCGGACTTTGGCACGCTGGGTGAATCAATTGATAGCAAAGAGCTTGATAACAACGAGCTGTAGAACCAATGGCTATAACTAAAAGCTGTCAGTTGAATCGTTCCCAAATTACGTCAATTGCAGCCGATGTCTGGACACAGACTACGATGAGCATTAGGCATGGACTAAAGTTCGTTGAGTGCCCTCTTGGCGGCTTCGGTTTGAAACAAGCGCTGACTGGCTTCAAAGTCTCTACGGGCGGATTCAAGTTGGCCCAAAGCTTGATGTGCAAACCCTCGACCTAAGAAATACCGGAAGTAGGTCTCGTTGATTTTGATCGCGGCAGAGAAGTGCGCCGCCGCCGCTCGAGGTTGCTCTGAGGCAAGTGAGATTTGACCTGCCGCACCATGAATCGCGGCCTCACTGTCGGTCAGGCGAAGGGCCTTGCTAATGAGGGTTGTCGCTTGCTCGAGGTCATTGGCCTGAAGCGCAGTGAGCGCGTCAGTCGTCAGATCGTAGGCGGGGCTCAGTTCGCCCAAGCGTCTGAGGTTGGCCCTATAGCGATCGAAGCCCTGAGTCAGATCAACGGTTACGGTCTGGGATAAGCGCGCCGCGGTTTGCCGGTTTTTCGTGACGCGCTCTTGGCTTGGTGGATGGCTTGCCAAGAGACCCTCCAACCAATTGGGTGCCCGGTCTTTGGACAGGGCGACAAATGTCTCCTGGAGTGACACCGCTGCAGCTGGGTCATAGCCCGCCCGCACCATATAGACCATTCCGTAGCGATCGGACTCAAGCTCGGCTTCTCGGCCATAGGATGACACGATGAATTGGGCTCCGATTTGGGCCCCGTTGTCTAACAGATCGCTGTATCGACTATCTGAGGCTCCGATCGCCGAGCCTGCGGCGCTCATGACACCGCTGATGAGGAGATTTCTTTCTATGGATTTGGCCCCGTGGCGTGCTGCAGCGTGAACAATTTCGTGACTAAGCACCGCGGCCAGTTCGGCCTCTGAACTTAACCTCAGCAGGAGGCCTCGATTGATCGCTATTTTCCCCCCCGGGAGCGCCCAGGCGTTCGGCGTGCTGTCATCGATAATGACGAACTCATAGGGCAGTCGCCGATCAGCGGCTCGGGCAAGATTTTGGCCAACATTTGAAATATAGTCGGTCAACTGAGGGTCGCTTGTGTATCGCCCGCCTTGGGCTTGCTGGCTGGGCTGGTATTGCTGGGTGCCTAATTCTATCTCTCGACTTTCATCAAGTAGCGAGAGCTCACTTTTGCCAGTCACTGGGTTCACGGTACAGCCGCTGAGCACCGCTGTACTCAAGCACACGATGAGGAAGGTTGTAAGGCGTAGGGTTAATGTTTTGCCGGACACTGTCTTAGGGACTCCTCAGTCTGATCGGTTAATTTTGAGTGAAAAGCGTCTTCGGATCTAGCGTGGTATGCTCGGGTCAAAAAAACGAGCTAGAAATTGAGTCAACCCTCCCCAATGCGTCATTTGTTAGACCTTCCCTACATCGAACAACAGCTTGACCGTCATCAACCCATTGCTTCAGCGGCCACGGCAGATCAACGAGAGGCCGCAGTCGCATTGATTTTGAAACCCTCAAAAGAGGGGCTCTTGGGATTGTTTATTTTGAGGGCTAAGAAAGCTGGCGACCCCTGGTCGGGGCAGATGGCGTTGCCGGGCGGGCATCGAGAACCTGGCGATGGCAGTCTGATCGAGACGGCACAGCGCGAGACCTATGAAGAGACTGGGTTTAATCTGGCTTCAGGCGCTCGCTTTTTGGGCGCCCTTGCAGGGGTACGTGCCAACCCGCGTTCAGGTATTGATCTTGTAGTGACGCCTCAAATCTTTTTGCTGGAGGCGCAAGCGGTCTCCTTTGCTCCGAACGAAGAAGTCGCCCGAGTGCTCTGGGGGAATTTAGACCAGATGTTCAGCGGAGCGGCAAAGACCCAAGCTTCCTTTCCTGAATTTCAGCGGGAGGGTCAATTCCCCGGTTATCGCGTTGATTCGGAGGTAGTTTGGGGTCTGACCTTCCGAATGCTCAATGATTTTTTTGACTTGCTTCGCTGATTGCAAGTGCCGATGGCTTCAGTGCCAACTCAGATTAAAGGCTTCGCCGCTCCGATGTACCTTAGCGGCGTGGCTGGGTCCAAAGTGCGCGGGCATCAGCAGATGGCCGTTCTCTGCGCAATCTTCGAGTAACGCCAGACGGGTTGCGATGGCCTGTTCGGGTAGTTCGCAATAAGCGCTGTTCATTGTGGGCTCGTAAACTTGAAGCGGGTGGTGACAAATATCGCCACAAAAACGGGCTTCTTCGCCCTGGGAAGACAAAGCAATGGTGAGGCTGCCTGGGGTATGGCCTGGGGTAAGGTCGATATTGAGCCGATCGCTGATCAGGGCTTGGGACTGAACCACCAGGTCGGTCTGGTGTAACACCGGCTGAATGCTGTCGAAATAGGTTTTCTGATTCACTAAAGCAAATTCATCCCCTGGATCAATCGCGTTCAAGGTGGCCTCGAGATGGCGAAGCTCGGCTTCGGCAATCACATAACGTGCGTTGGCGAAGGTTGGCTGCCAAGTACCGTTGACCCAGACGGTGTTCCAACCCACATGATCAACATGAAGGTGCGTACACAAGACATAGTCGATGTCGGTCGGGGAGAGGCCTGTTGATTGCAGGCGAGCCATCCAGTCGGTATTCATTTCGTGCCAATTGCGATAGGGGTTGCGGTCCTTATCGTTACCGATGCAGCTGTCGATGAGAATGTTGTGGTGGGGCGTCTCGATGAGCCAAGCATGCATTGACGCGATAATGCGCCCGCTTCTCGCGTCAACATGATTCGGAAATAACCAGTCTTTGTGTTCGATTAACATTTCTGGATCAAATGCCGGGAAAAATTGCACGGGATCAAAGAGCGGGCCTAAGAGTTCCTCGATGCGCGTAATACGAGTGTCGCCGACTTGCCAGGATAGATTCATAGGGATCAATACTTTTTTAAGTGCCTGTGAGACTATAAACCAACGCGATGCGTTTCGCGCCGTAATCATTACTGGTCATCAGTAACCGCACTGAGGGCGATGTTGCCCCCTTGGCCGAAGCAATAAGGTCGGCACTTGGGGTAGCGTTTAGGTCCAGGCTGAAGAAAAAAAGGTGGAGAGGGGACAAGGCAGGAGAATCCATGAAAAAGAAAGTAGCAATGCAATTACCGGCGGTGGCCAAAGAAGCCCCTGTTTCAGTCCGATATGGGTTGGAGCTCGAAGCCCTCGACGCCGTTGCCGAGATCATCGAAGTTGATGGGTCCTCTCCGGCAAGTTTTATTGAGGGCGCCCGGCATGCAGACGCGGTCATGACCTCGTGGGGTATCAAGATTGATGCAGAAATTATCGCGGGATTAGAGCAGTGTGTGGTGATTGGTGTGGGTAGTGTAGGCGTCGATATGGTGGATGTTGATGCAGCGACCCGGGCCGGTATTGTGGTCACCAATGTGCCAGATGTCTTCATCGAAGAAGTCGCGGATCACACTTTGATGCTGCTGTTAGCAAGCGGGCGCCGGGTCAAGTTGATGGACAAGATGTCGGGCGATGGGCGGTGGTATAAGGGTCGTCCTGTTTTAAATCACGTGCCGCGGTTGTGGGGCCAAACCCTAGGGTTGATATCGTTTGGTAATGTTGCCACCGCGGTCGCGAGGCGGGCTAAAGCCTTTGGACTGCAGGTCATCGCCTATGATCCTTATATTTCTGAGTTGAAGATGACCGCAGAAGGGGTGGAACCCGTCTCTTATGAAGAGCTTCTGGAACGCAGCGACTATCTCTCCGTCCATCCCGGGCTCAACGAACAAACCCGGGGAATGCTCAGCGATGCAGAATTTGCAGTCATGAAAAACTCTGCGGTGGTCATCAATTGCGGTCGTGGTCCTGTCATCGACGAGGCGGCGCTGATTCGCGCGTTGGAGAACGGGGAGATTGCGGCCGCTGGACTCGATGTTTTGGAACAAGAACCCCCTGACTTGGATAACCCGTTGTTAAAAATGGACAACGTTTTGATTACGCCGCATGCAGCTTCTGCCACAACCCGGATGCGGACCGAGACCCGGCGTCGTAATGGCAGAGAAGTTGCTTTGGCGTTGTCTGGGCGATGGCCGATGAGTTGTGTTAATCCTACGGTCTTGCCCCGAACCGAGCTTGAACGTTGGCAGCCTTACCCCATGGAACGCGGACCCAATCGTTAAAGGAGATTGAAACATGCAAGTGACTCAAGCGATCGCTGAAATCTTAAAACAAGAAGGCGTTAAATTTATTATTGGCTATCCTGTCAATCCGATCATTGAAGCCGCGGCGATCGCCGATATTAGGACCATTATTGTTCGTCAAGAACGAGTGGGCTTGCATATGGCCGATGCAGTCAGTCGGCTCAGCAGCGGCGATGATATCGGCGTTTTTGTGATGCAGCATGGCCCTGGTGCTGAAAATGCCTTTGGGGGTGTCGCTCAGGCTTATAGCGAGTCGGTGCCCTTGCTCGTGATCCCTGCGGGCTACCAGCGCAGGCTTGCCCATTACTACCCCAACTTTAACTCCACCTTGAACATGCAGCATGTCACCAAGTCGGCGGAGCCTGTCACCATGGGTAAGGCCCTGCCCGAGGTGATGCGGCGCGCGTTCTGGCAGTTGCGCAATGGCCGCGGCGGCCCTGTGTTGGTCGAAGTGCCTTTGGATGTTTTTCGGGAAGACGTGGGTGATTTTAACTACGTGCCCAGCTATAAAGCGCGCTCGACTCCGGATCCCGAGTCTGTCAATGAGGTTGCCGCTGTCTTGGCAAGTGCTGAGCGGCCAGTCATTTACGCAGGGCAAGGGGTACATTACGCCAAAGCGTGGGATGCGCTGAAAACCTTGGCTGAGACGTGGCAGATTCCTGTGACAACGAGTTTGGAGGGTAAGAGTGCTTTTCCTGAGGACCATCCCTTAGCGCTGGGTTCAGGAGGTCGAGCCATCCCCAAACCGGTTCATGAATTTTTGCAAGATGCTGATGTCATCCTCGGTATTGGGTGCAGCTTTGCGCTCACGGCATTTGGTGTGCAGATGCCAAAGGGTAAAACCATTATTCATGCGACGCTTGATGCGAAAGATTTAAACAAAGATGTGCCAGCCCAGCATGTACTGCTGGGGGATGCGAAGTTAACGCTTGAATCGTTGAACACGGCATTGGAGGGTCACCCCAAGGATGCGGTTGTGGCCCGTGCTGATGTGCCAGCTCAAATTGCTGCGATTAAAGCGGATTGGCTCGAAACATGGATGCCAAAACTGACGTCGAATGCAGCGCCTATCAGCCCTTATCGAGTGATCTGGGAGCTTAAGCAGCGGGTTGATCCAGAAAATACCGTGATTACCCACGATGCAGGCAGCCCACGTGATCAATTGTCACCATTTTGGGAAAGTACCCGGCCGCTCAGTTACATTGGCTGGGGCAAGACCACACAGCTCGGGTATGGGCTGGGGCTCGCGATGGGTGCAAAACTTGCCAGGCCAGAAGCATTGTGTATCAACGTGTGGGGTGATGCAGCCATTGGCTTTACGGGTATGGATTTTGAAACAGCGGTTCGAGAGCGCATTCCGATTTTGTCGATTTTGTTCAATAATTTTTCGATGGCTATTGAACTGCCGATTATGCAGGTCGCCACTGAAAAATATCGTAGCACCGATATCTCAGGTCATTATGCGGATATGGCCAAAGCCTTTGGAGGCTACGGCGAGCGGATTACCGACCCTGATGAGATCACGGCAGCCATCGAGCGCGGAATTGCCGCGACCGAGCGCGGGCAGCCGGCTTTGCTTGAATTTATCACCGAGCAAGAGCTGGCCATTTCGACGTTTTAGCCCGGTCTTTGGCGTCGATTTGAAAGCGAGCTTAGCCGTAATGCTGGCGTCAGTCCGCCCATTGACCGGTCGGCGGCTCCAGAGGCAAGATGAGGTGGCCAATGTACGGCCTTATTAAAGCTCGCCGAGTGACAAGGACCTAAATCGGGCGATGCTAAACCGCCGCCGGGTGAATGATACTGGGAACCAAAGTAGAGCCGCTTAAACGTTTGATGTAGGGCTCAGATCTTATTGGCTCCAATCAATCGATCATGCGCCCAGTACCAATGAAGAATGAGACACAGGATAGAGTCATGACCAAAACAACCCACAAAACTTTTTGCCGTTATTGTCATGCTTACTGCCCGATGGTGGCTGAAGTAGAGTCCGGGAAGGTGCTATCGGTCAAGCCGGACACGAGTAACACCATGTATGGCGGCTATACCTGCATTAAAGGCCGGCAGCTCGTTGAGCAGATGTACCAGCCCGAGCGATTGACCCAAACCCTTAAAAAAGGCGCTGATGGTGCATTTACGCAAATCACCAGCACCACTGCATTTGACGAAATTGCGGATAAGGTTCGTCATTTGGTTGAGCAGTATGGGCCTCGAGCTATTGCCACCTATAACGGGACGGTCGCTTTTCAGAATTCCGCACAACTGGTTTACAGTCGGGCCTTTCATAACGCCTTGGAGTCACCCTCTTATTACACCAGCGTGACCATTGATCAACCTGCCAAGGTTTTCGTGGGTTCACGCATCGGGTATTGGACTGCGGGAAGTCACACGTTCCATGATTCCGATGTCTCTCTCATCATTGGCAACAACCCGTTAGTATCACACTATGCGCCCCCAGGAGGCGTACCGTCGGTGAGCCCAGCGGCTCAGCTGCGCACGGCTAAAAAAAGAGGGCTTAAGCTGATTGTGATTGATCCTCGCGAGACGGAGCTGGCTCGCCGCGCTGATCTTCATTTGCAGGTGAAGCCGGGTGAGGACTCGGCGTTACTGGCTGGAATGCTCAACGTGATTTTCAAAGAAGGGCTGGAGGATCGTGAATTTTGTGAGCAGTACACCAGCGGGATAGAAACCCTAAAAGCTGAGGTTGCTGAGTTTGATCTGGCGTCTGTCGCTGCGCGAACGGATGTGCCTGAGACTCTGATTCAAGAGGCAGCTAGGATGTTTGCAGCGGGACCTCGAGGCGGTGCGATCACGGGTACAGGCCCGGAGATGGGCGCGCATCCGAATCTTACCCAGCATTTGGTCGCCTCGCTCAATATCACCTGTGGTCGGTTTTACCGCGCGGGTGACAAGATACCGAATCCGGGCATGCTCTCACCGCCGTCGCCAAAAGTGGCCCAAGTAGCCGAAGTGCCTGTGGCGTGGGACCGAGGCGAAAAGTGCCGAGTGCGCCCTGATCTGGGGGAGTTATTTACTCCGGGACGTCTAGGGCCGTCTCGTGAGATGCCCACCGGTCAATTGGCGGACGAAATACTGACCCCCGGTGAGGGCAAAGTGCGTGCATTGTTTGTTATCGCCGGTAATCCGCTGATGGCCTGGCCAGATCAAGCCAAGGCCTTGGCGGCGATGAAAGACCTTGAGCTCTTAGTCTGCGTCGACCCCTATATCTCAGCGACAGCTGAGCTGGCCCACTATGTACTGCCGCCAAAATTAACCCTAGAGCGCGAGGACGTCACCCTCTTGTCGGATGCCTGGTATGAAAAACCCTACAGCCACTACAGCCGTGCTGTGGTTGAGCCAGAACATGATGTGATCGAGGAATGGGAGCTTTACTGGGCCATGGCAAAGCGGCTGAATCTTGAGATCAATATCGGCCGAACCGAGATCCCCAATGATCCAAAACCGGATAAGCTCACCCTGTTGAAAGCGATCACCGCAGGGTCGAGAGTTGATCTCGATTGGCTTAGAGATAATCCTGGTGGGCATACGTTCGATGACATTGATGTCACCGTGGAGCCAGGCCCAGAGGATGCTCCAGGCAGGCTGCGGTTGTATCCGGAGGGTTTGTCGGAAGAATTCGAGGCGCTCCGCTCGGACCTTAGTGCGTCTTCTGACTACCCGCATCTACTGATTGGTTTTAGAAGTAAGTACGTGCTTAATTCGTTTGGTCGCAATCTTTCGGCGATCCGGGAGAAAAGCGGTTCGACGAACCCAGCTCATTGTCATCCAGAAGATCTCATCGCGATGGGTGTCGAAGATGACGATGAGGTCACCATCACCTCAGCGTTCGGCTCCATTCCAGCCATTGTCAAAGCCAATGATCGGATCAAGCGCGGCGTTGTCGCCATGCATCACTGCTGGGGTTTGTCGCCGGATAAGCAAGGGGCTGTCCGAGAGAATGGCTCGAACACTAATTTATTGGTCGATAGTGAAGCTGAGATTCAGCGTTATACTGGAATGGTTCGCTCGAGCTCGATCCCGATCAAAATTACGAAGCCCATCACAAGCGCCTAAGCATCCATCCGCTCAAGATAGACGCTATAGCGGTGGGTCAAGAAGCGCGCAACACCCAGTTTGGTGTGCTCGCTTCTTGGCGATGCGAAGATATCGAAGGCGTGTTGGGCTCTGGGCACCTCGAGATAGACCACAGGCTTATTAGAGATGGTTTTCAGCTTCCTAGAAAACTCAGCCGCGAGTGCGACCGGGACGAGAGAATCATGAGTGCCGTGGATGACCATCATGGGCGGCGCCTCCGGTGTGATGCGGTGCAGTGGCGATGCTGCGCTATAGACTTCGGGCACTGCTTCTAGGGGCTGTTTCACCACCGTGCCCTCTAAGAGTGTTTTGAGCAGGTCGCTGGGTTGCAATTGATCCGCATCAGTCCAATCAAAAACCCCGTAAAAAGGCACCGCAGCCTGTACCGTCGTGTCAGCGCCCTCAAATCCGGGTTGAAATTGTGGATCGTTGGGGGTGAGGGCCACTAAAGACGACAGATGTCCGCCAGCAGAGCCTCCGGTTACCGCGATGAAATTAGGATCGCCGCCGTAATCACCGATATTGGCCTTGATCCAGGCAAGCGCCGCTTTGCAGTCAACGATGTGATCTGGATGGCTTGCTTTTGGACTGAGGCGGTAGGAAACCGAGCAGCAAACCCAGCCGAGCTTTGCCAAGTAATGCATCAACGGTAGTGCTTGACCCTTTTTATCGCCATACATCCAGGCGCCGCCATGGATATGCATCAAGACTGGCGCCGATGATAGATCGCCCTCCGGCCGATAGAGGTCGAGTCTTAGGCCGTGGTGACCACCGTCAATATCTGTCCTGATGTTCATACCGGTCGTGTCCCGCTTAAAAGGCATCAAC
>ERZ802830.2242-NODE-2242-length-17693-cov-29.8976_pt1 | contig 17693 bp, 21 predicted proteins | sample MGYA00345654_ERZ802830 | MGnify/ENA primary metagenome ERZ802830 (study PRJEB30503, sample SAMEA104212375) | marine metagenome | biome: Westerlies Biome; feature: [SRF] surface water layer (ENVO:00010504) within the epipelagic zone...; material: water...
CCAAAAAAACCGCGATGCGCCGATAAAGGAGAGGGGTGGGGCGCGGTTAAAATAAGATGTTTGTTCGAATCTATAAGTTGTTTTTTAGACTGAGCAAAAGAACCCCAAAGAATAAAGACTATGTTCTCTAATTTATCACTTATTAAAGAAATTACCCGATCCGTAAATTCTGACCAACCGTAGTCACGATGGGATAAGGGCTTTGATTTTTCTACAGTAAGAGTCGTGTTGAGTAAAAAAACACCTTGCCTAGCCCAGTGTTCTAAATTTCCATCATGGTAATTTCTTTTTTTTCCCGTATCGCTCTCTAATTCTTTAAAAATATTAACAAGAGAAGGGGGTGGTTTGACTGACTGAGGCACAGAAAAACAAAGACCATGAGCTTGATTTGGACCGTGGTAGGGGTCCTGACCTAAAATTACTACTTTTACATTATTCAAAGGAGTTAAATTAAAGGCATTAAAAATTTTATCCCCTTGAGGGTAAAAAATTATTTTTTTATTTTTGAGTTCTAGAAGTTTTTTTTTTAAATTTAACATGTAGTCTTTTTGAAATTCTTCTTTTAGGTGTTCTAGCCAAGAGGGATGGAGCTGAATGGTAGATTTGTCCATTCTAAAAATTCTTAATTAATAGTTGCGTCTTTACTACGGCCGTATTTTTCTAATTTATAAATAATTTTTTCTTTTAGTTCATGATTTTCTTCTAAGGCCATAACTAAAGCTTGAGTATAAAAAAAACATGCAGCTTCAATGTCTGCTTTATCTTCAAAATAATTAGCAGCTTCATAGTAGAGAGCACACACTTTATCCATTTGTTTTTTTTGATAAGCTTCAGAAATATCAAAATCTAACTGAGAAAATTCATTCATAGTTTTTTCAAACTAGCACATTTGCTTAAAAGGCCAAGGTTAAAATAAAAAGGCCTAAAAACCTTAGAAACTATCCTTCTCAGAGCGCATTTTAGCAAATACATCGACCGGATTTTGGCAATTATAGTGTTTAAGAAAATAGTCTGAGTCGCATCTTAAGAAGGGATTGCTTAAAAGCTGTTCTGATAATGTAGTAGGTATTGTGGGCCTATGTTCTTTTTCTCGATGAGATGCCCATTTTGAAAGTTTAATTAAATTTTCATTTTTGGGATCGATACTTAAAGCAAAATTGATATTGGTAAGGGTATATTCATGCCCACAGTAAATTTTTGTATCGCCAGGTAATTCTTTTATTTTCGATAAACTTTCCCAAAAAACTTCAGGAGTTCCCTCAAACATTCTTCCACAACCAGCATTAAATAAAGTATCACCTGAAAATAAAATATTATGATCTGGCATAAAGAAATTCACATGCTGAAGAGTATGCCCCGGAGTATGAATTAATTGATACTTGTTCTCTAGAAGTTCAAAGACTTCATCTTGTTGCACTGAAATATCTGGTGATGGTATTTGAGTATCTTTAATATAACCAACAATCTTTGAATTAAATTTCTTTTTAATGTCACTTACAGCAGCTATATGATCATCGTGATGATGGGTTAAAAGAATATGTGTGGCCTTGCAATCATTGAGTTCCAGTATTTTTAAACACATGTCTAAATCACAAGGATCTACTAAGATACCCTCTGAGGCATGAGGGTTTTTAATTAAGTACCCATAATTATCCTCCCATTGAGGAAAGAGATAAACATTTGGCTTTGGCATATATATGGAATGTTAGGTAAATCTAGTTAAAATACAACTATGGATATTAACGCATCAGATATTTATAGTTTTTATCAAACAAAATTAGGGGGAATAGTAAAAAGAACAATTCGCCAAAAGATAATGTCTTATCTGAGCGAAGTTGAAACGAATATAATTTTTGGATATGGTTATACTAGTCCTTACTTGTCTTTTATTAACAAACATAATGAAAGCTCTCAAGTAAAAGAACTAAGACCTGACTTTCTGGATGGGGCAGTACAAGAAAAATATGATTTTGAAGAGAAGATTATCCATGAATACTTTATACCCTTAGAACCTAGTACAGTTGATGTAGTAATATCCTCTCATTTATTAGAGTTTGTAGAAAAACCCATTAGTAGTATTGAAGAAATATGGAGAATATTAAAACCCAACGGCTATTTTATTGCCATTCTACCCCGTAGATCTGGACTTTGGTCAAGGTATGATAACAATCCATTTGGTTATGGAAGATCATATTCTTCAAAACAGTTTCAAAAATTAATTGAAGATTTTTTTGTACTAGATAATAAAAAATCTTTTTTACATTTCCCCCCGTGGGAACATTATCTTAATTATAAAACTTATAAAACAATTGAAAATATTGGTGACAATATTTTTCCCTATATGGGAGGACTAATGATATGTGTTTGTAAAAAAATTGTTTATGCTAAAAATTTAAAAAAACTCAAAAAGATACCTATAAAAAATATCGTTACAACTTAGTCTAATTAACTTTTCATTTATCAATTCAAAATTCCTAATAAAAATATAAATTAAACCCTTGTTCGAATTAAACTATTTTTTAATTGTTTCTTTTTCTATTTTACTGTTTGCCATATCTAAATCTGGATTTTCTGGAGGAGGGTTAGCATTAATATCCGTAACTCTTTTATCAATAACTTATGGCCCATTAACAGCAATAGCCATATTAATGCCTATGTTAATAATATGTGATGTGATTGCTTTATATTTAAATAGAAAATACTTTGACTATAAAATCTTATGGTCTATTGCCCCTTTTTCCTTGTTAGGAGTCATTATCGGTACAATCTTGTTTAAGTTTTTAAATTTATCAATGATAAGTATCTTCATTGGTATGATCTCTTTGATTTACGTTTTATTTAATTATTTAATAGTTGATACTAAACTCAAAAAAATTCCCTTTTATGGAAGCAAATCTTTTTGGGGTGCTTTAGCAGGATTTACAAGTTTTGCTCTTCACTCGGGTGGCTTGCCATTAAATATTTACTTTATGTCAATTTATAATAAGAAAGTTCAATTTGTTGCAGGAGTTGTTTTTTCAATTGCTTTAGTAAATCTTTTTAAATTAATACCTTATTTCTATTTAGAGATACTAAATTTGGAGAAATTGTATAGTTATCTTATGTTTTCACCCGTTGCAGTGATAGGAGTAATTTTAGGTCATTGGATGAATAGCAAACTGTCTGACAAATCCTTCTTCTTAATTATTAACTTTTTTATTATTGTTGCCTCTTTAAGACTTATGTATCTGGGTATTATAGGTCTATAGTTTCTCTTCAAGAGAATTGATTAAATCAAATTCACTTTTATAGTTATTCATTTCCTGTTTAGATATTAAAACTTCATATTTTCCATCTGTTTCCTCTAAACAAATTGGTAACTGGTCCTTATAGTCATTTAAACCAAAATCGTCTAATTCCTCAAGATGTAAAAATATAAGTTCATGGGGTGACTTATCAACATAGTCCTTCCAAGGTTTTCTCATTTTCAAATCATGAGTGATTTGACAAAGATTACAATCGTAGGTACTTGGTGAGGCATATTTATGGGCCGTATCAAGGATATAATTCCATTTACCTCCTTTGGCGTTATATACAAATATTAATTTTTTTTTAGTCATTGGTTAAATGAAAAAGTACCTCTTTACAAAAAAGATTAGATGGAATTCTATCATTAGTAAATTTTTTTTGATTAATAACATCGTAAGTACCAATGATTCTAAGATCAAGATCAAGAGTAAGTTTTCTAAAATCTTTTATACTGCAGGGATGTATGTAATCCGTATTGTACCATTGATCACTATCTGATTTTTTTAAAAGTGAGTCAAAACTCCCTGATAATAAAAATTTTACAATTTTGCTTAATCTGGCTGAATTATTAAAACTCACAATAATATTTTTACCAACTTTCTTTAGTGTGTTTAATAAAACATCTGGTTTTTGAACAGCTTGAATAGTTTGTGTGAGAATACAATAATCAAATTGATTATGTGGGAAGTCTTCAACCATTAAATTAATATCCCCATGTATTACATCTAGCCCTTTGCCCAGACAGGATATAACTCTTTCTTGATTAATCTCGACACCTTGAGCACTTATATTTTTATCTGCCAATAAAGATATAAGTTCTCCATCAGAACAACCTATATCTAAGACTTTAGAATTTTCAGGAATTAAATCTAAAATTATTTTATAATCACTTCTCATTTTATTCCCTTCAAAAAACCTTCAGATACTCTAAAAAACTGAGGTTCATCTAATAAAAAACTATCATGACCTCTGTCAGAAACTACTTCAGCAAAACTAACATTTGATCCAATGGAGTTTAAAAGAGAGACAATCTCTTTTGACTCTTTGGTTGGAAATAGCCAATCACTTGTAAATGATAAAACTAAAAACCTAACTTCATTATTAATGATCTCTTCTTTATTCTTTTGTATTTCTTCTGATACATCAAAATAATCCATTGCTCTAGTCATGTATAAATAGCTATTAGCATCAAAACGATCAACAAATGAACGACCTTGGTATCGAAGATAACTTTCCACTTGAAAATCAATACCAAATCCAAACGAAAGATCCTTTTTTTCTTGGAGATTTCTGCCAAATTTATTTTGAAAAGCTTTTTCAGAAAGATAAGTGATATGTGCAATCATTCTGGCGACAGACAAACCATTTTCTGGCTTATCATCTTTGTCTAAGTACTGACCATTATGCCACTTAGGATCTAGCATGATAGACTGTCTCCCAGCCTCATCAAAAGCTATATTTTGAGCTGAGTGCTTTAGAGAACCAGCCACACTAATGATGGATTTAACTGACTCAGGATAAGTGGCTGCCCATTGTAGTACTTGCATAGCACCCATTGAGCCCCCAATAACAGATACGAGTTTATTAATTTTTAATTCATCGATTAAAATTTTTTGAACTCTTACCATATCTCTAATAGTGATAGTAGGAAAATCTAGCCCATATATTTTAGATGTTTCAGGATTAATATCATTTGGACCAGTGGTACCAACGCACCCACCAAGAACATTAGAACAAATTACAAAATATTTATTAGTATCAATGGGCCTATCAGGCCCCACCATTAAATCCCACCAACCATTTTTTTTAGTAATGGGACTTTCCTCTGCAGGAAATTGATCTCCTGTTAAGGCATGACAAATTAGAATGGCATTATCTTTTTGTTCATTTAATTTTCCATATGTTTGATAAGCAATTTGAAAATTACTAATAGATTTTCCAGAATCTAGTTTCAGGTGTTCATTGCATTTAAGGAGGTAACCAGGATATTCTTTATTTTCAGTTATTTCTCTCATTTGTAACTCGTATGATTGATAACTGCAGGGAAAACGCTTTAGCTATTTATACACCTGCAAGCTGCTATCAAATTGGTGTTTCGAGAAATCTATGACTTTTCACAATATTTTTCAATATAAAATGGTGATATTTTCGTGATTTAGTTTAATTATTAATCTCAAAAATGAATAAAAATCAGCCCAAAAATGCCTATCAAGGAGGAGCAGAGGATTTTAAAGGATTTATTAGGTTGTCCTCTAATGAAAATAATTACGGCCCTCCAAAAAATGTTTTAACTACAATTAAAAAAAATACTAAATACTCAAATATTTATCCAGAACTTGATGGAGAAAGCTTACGAAAAGAAATATCAAAAACTTATTCTATTAAAGCAAATCAAATCATCTTGGGAGCGGGCTCGGATGAAGTCTTGCAAATGGCCTATGCCGCTTTTACTAAGCCGGGAGATGAGGTGGTGTTTACTAAATATGCTTTTGCAATGTATGATATTTATGCCAAAAATTTTAAATGTAAGGCTATTAAATTTAACGATAAAAAATTTCAGTTTAATTTAGATGATTTTCAAAAATGTATTACAGCTAAAACCAAAATAGTTTTTTTAGCTAATCCTAATAATCCAACTGGCTCTATCTTTTATAAAAAGCAATTAATAAATTTTCTCAACAAGGTTAATAAAAAAACTCTTGTAATCTTAGATGCTGCCTATTGTGAATATATTGAAGATCAAACTTATGAAGATGGTCTCAATTTAGTTTCAAAATATCCCAATCTAGTGATTACCAGATCTTTTTCTAAGATTTATTCCTTAGGTGGATTAAGAATCGGGTGGGGGTACTCCCAACAGCAAAATATAGTTAAAATGTATGAGTTTAAAAAACCTTTTAATGTTACAAGACTATCATGTTATGCAGCAATAGAGTCATTAAGAAATCAAAAATGGTTAAAACAAAGTGTTAAAAATAATAATGATAATAGAAACTATACTTTGAAAAAATTATCTAATGATTTAATAAATTTAATAGATACAAAAGCAAATTTTATAGTCTTGGAGTTTACAAATAGCAGAACAGCTCAAAAATATGTTGATTTTCTCTATAAAAATAAAATTACAGTAAGATTGCTGGCTTCCTATGGCTTACCAAATTTCGTCAGAATGACTATCGGTACAAAATCAGATATGAAAGAAGCTGTAAGGGTTTCAAATAAATTTAATGTTTAAAAATATATTAATTATAGGTTTTGGAATGATTGGTTCTTCTATTGCTCAATCAGCAAAAAAGTCTAATAAAGCCATAAAAATATACGCTTTTGATAAGTCTCCAACTATAAAGCAGAGGTTAGCAAATGCCAAACTATCAAAAGTTACTCTTTTAAAATCTCTATCAGATATTAATCAAATAGACATTGATTTAATTATAATTTGTACCCCTGTACTTCAATATTTGTCAATTTTTAAAAAAATTAACAATTTAGATAACCATAAATTTATAGTAACTGATGTAGGTTCTACTAAATATAAAATTGAAGATTTATATACTAAAAATAATTTTAAATTTAGGTTCGTTCCTGCTCACCCTATAGCAGGTATTGAGAAATCTGGTTTGGAATATGGATTTGATGGATTATTTAAAAATAGATATAATATTATTTGCCCTATTAAAAATACCCCAAAGTCTGAAATCAATAAAATAGTAAAATTTTGGAAATCTTTATTTATGAAGATTGAAATCATGACCTCTAAAGAGCATGACCATGTATTAAGCCTAACCTCTCATCTTCCCCACGTCATATCCTATTCTCTGGTTTTAACTGCAATGAAAAAAGAAAAATCTCTTAATTCTAAGTTAATTAAATTTTCAGCTGGAGGTTTTAGAGACTTTACAAGAGTTGCGGGCAGTGATCCTGAAATGTGGAGAGATATTTTTTTAACCAATAGTGATCAAATCCAAAAATTAACAAATACTTTTATTACTGAACTCAAGAAGTTCTCAAAAGATCTAAATTCCAAAAACTCAAAAAACTTATTAAAAAAGCTAGAATTAACTAAAAAAGTAAGAAATCGTATAGTTAAAGCACGTCAGGCTGGTAAATTTATTCCTAATGATTAAGAAAATTAATCTCTTTTTTTAATCGAGCTAAAAATTCTTGTTTACTCAAACCAGTGGGGATAGGATCTCTAAATTCAATTTTAATTATCCCACTTTTAATACAATTGTTTTTAGGCCAAAAATTTCCAGAGTTTAAGGCTATTGGTACCACTGGTTTATTTAAAGATTTATACATTGAGTAAATACCAGGCTTTAAATCTGGCTCTTCTTTAAAAGCTGTTCTTGTACCCTCGGGAAAAATTATTACTGGCCTAATTTTTGAATAATTAGAAGCTTGTTCATTGACATGTCTAAGGCTTTGTATTCCTTGAGATCGGTCAATAGCAATCATCCCTAATTTTTTCAAATAAGTTCCAAAAAGGGGTATTGATAATAATTCTTTTTTGAGTATGTAGGCGGGATTATTGAATAAATGATTATAGTAAATAGTCTCAAACATTGATTGATGCTTACTGGCAAATAAATAGCCACTTTTATTAGCTAATTGAGAATTGACTACTTCTATCTTAATTTGAAAAATTCTTAAGATCATTACCATATTTTTAGTAAATATATTGACAAAAAATTTAAAAGTTTTGAATTTAAAAGGCAGTCCTATTAAAGAAATAATTAAAATTATTGCCGCAGATAAATAAAAAGATATTAAAAAACTAAATCTCATATTTTTTTATAAAAACCATCTTAGATAATAAAAGTTTAAAATATTCTTCAACCATTTTTTCAATGGGTATTATTTTATCACTGGAATTAATGGCAAAAGGAGTAACCCTCAATCCAGATAATTGATCAAATAAAAACAAAGCTCTTTGCATATGTAAGTTTGATGTAATAAGTAAGATAGAATTTACTTTTTTTTCTAACGCCCAATATCTTGTTTCTAATGCATTCTCGTAGGTATTTTTTGAAAGGTATCCTACCTCTATACAACACTCAACTATTTCTCTATCAAAATTTAAAATATTTACTAAAACAACTTCAGAGTTAAATGTATCATCAACTCCTGAAATAAATAATTTTTTTTGATTAGAATTTTTAATCTGATTATATCCCTCGATAATTCTCTCACCCTTGCCTCCTGTTAATACTACGACAGCATCGGCGTTGAAAGTTTCGGTCTTTAAATATGAAAGATTATTTTTAAATTTAATTAAGCCTAAAGATATAAAAATTATAATTAAAGCTATAATTATATTTAATCTTTTTAAAAATAGAATCATTACATGATTTCATTTTTACAAAGATCTTCTAATGTATCGCGAGATCTAATAACCCGATATTCCTCTTTATTCATCATGACTTCCAAAGGTCGAGGGCGACTATTATAGGTTGATGACATGGAAGAACCATAGGCACCAACATTTAAAAATTTTATATAATCTCCTTTTTTTATTTGAGGAAGTTTTATATCTTTTGCTAAATAGTCTGTTGACTCACAAATCCCTCCAGCTATGTCGTAAACACCAAAATCCTTAGAGTTATTTAAAACCTCAATGGGAGGTGTAATATCGTAGAGTGCTGGTCTTAGGTATTCTGAAAATGAGCAATCTGTAATAACTATTTTTTTATTACCACTTTGTTTTACATATAGAACTTTAGAAATTAATTCACAACTATCAGCTACAATATAACGACCTGGTTCGAATATAACCTTATAGGACTTTCCTTCTAAGATTTTATTTAAATCTTTTTCCCATTCTTGAAAATTTAATTCCTGATCTGAGTGATCTATAACACCAAAACCTCCCCCAAAATCAAGAGTTTCTATTGAGACACCCTTTTTTAATAGTTGATCAGCTAAAGATATTAGTTCCTGATATGATTTAATTAATTGATGATGATCAGTAATTTGGCTTCCAATATGCTCAGACAGCGTGGTTAACTTTATTCCTTTAAAATTTAAGATAGAGTCAAAATCGATTTGATCAAAAGAAACTCCAAATTTTCCCCCTGTTTTTCCCGTGGTAATTTTATCTAATGTATAGCCATCTATATTTGGATTTATTCTTATACCTATATTGGTTTGGAGGCCTTTGCTGAGAGAGTATTCATTAATAAAATCTATTTCATCTAAATTCTCTATATTTATAGATCTTATTTGTTGGGTAATAGCATATTTTAAATCAAATTCTGTCTTACCTGGGCCATCAAATATAATATTTGTGGGATCAAAACCAGATTTAAGCGCTTTAAATAATTCACCTGCTGAAACTACTTCAGCACCAAAATTATGATGATGAATTCTATTCAAAATAGCTAAATTAGGATTAGCTTTTACAGCAAAGTGGAATTTGCAATCAAATTTGAAATTTAAATTATTTAAAAATTGAATTTTTTTTTGAATTATATTTTCATCGTAAAGGTAGAAGGGTGTATTAAATTCGTTAATCATTTTATCAATCATTTTCAGATACCATTAAATTTTTATCTTCTTCTTTGCTTTTCAAAAGTTTTTCAAGTTCACATACTAAGGGTGACTCCTTAGTTATACATGGATATTCATATTCATCACTTGGAGGGAAGGGGTACTGTGATTTGTCAACTACGCCTTCAGGAAGCTTGTTGGGTTTTTTATTGCCACAAGAGATGATAAAAAAAGACAATAGAATAATTATAAATTTAAGCATTTTTACTTTAGAAATGACTCATATTTTTTAATATTCTTAGTGACGTTTTTGGGATTTGTGCTCATAGGCGTTTTTTTTCTACCCAAACTTTTTTTCACATCGACATATTGATATATTTTTTTATCTATTAATTTTTCAAATAACTGGAATTCAACAATATCTAACTGGGACAAATTTTTATTATTCTTTTGTGCATATTGAACTATTTCAGCGATAATTTTATATGATTTTCTGAATGGAATTTTTTTTTCAATGACTAAATAATCAGCTAAATCTGTAGATGTTGCAAAATATTGATTACATAAATGCATTCCCTTATCTTTATTGAATTGAGATTTTTTTATTACATCGTTCATCACATCAAGACAAACGGACAACTCATCAAAACACTCAAAAATGATTTTTTTATCTTCCTGAAAATCTTTAAAATATGTAAGTGGAATGCCAGAAATTACATTGGAAAACTCCATTGCTTTTGAGCGAATGATATTTGATTTTGATCTTACTAGTTCGATTGAGTCAGGGTTTCTTTTTTGAGGCATAATAGAACTTCCAGTGGAATATTCTTCATGAACCTTAAACATTTCAAATAAATTGCTGGACCATAGTATTAATTCTGCTGATAATTTACTTAAATGTATTGCTGTCATAGAACTAGCATTTAAGAAATACATACAAAAATCTCTATCACTAACACCATCCATAGAATTATTCTTTGATTTAGTAAATTTCAGTTTTTTATTTAATAAATTAGTGTCCAATGAGTAATTGCTACCAGCTAAAGCTGCGCTACCTAAGACGTTCTCATCAGATCCCTTTATGCAAAATGTTAAATAATCTAAATCTCTCTTGAACATTTCTAAATATGCTAATAAATGATGAGATAATAGAACTGGTTGAGCTATTTGTAGATGAGTGAATCCAGGAATTATAGTATCTTGATGTATCTTTGTTTGTTTTAAGATTGAACTCATTAAATTTTTAATTTTAGCTTGTAAAATTTTTGATGATTTCATCACCCAAAGTCTGGTATCGGTTGCAACTTGATCGTTTCTAGATCTACCTGTGTGAAGTTTCAAAGCTGTATCTCCGATTTTCTGAAATAAAAAAAACTCAATATTCATATGAATATCTTCATTTTTTTTTGTGAATTTTAATTTACCTATTTGATATTCATTTTGAATAGAAGATAAACCCTTATGTATTTTATTTAGTTCCTTATTTGAAAGGGTTCCTAATTTATGAAGGTTGTCGACGTGAGCCTTTGTTACAGCAATATCTTCTTCAATCAATCTTTGATCGATTTTTATAGAACTATTAAAATCCTCCATCAATGATGAGGTTTTTTTATTAATAGAAGTTGAAAGTATTTTATTTTTCTTAGTAGCCATTATTTAAAGTTATTATCTAGATAAATATACAATGGCTGCAAAAACAAGAACAGCTATTCCTTGAAATAGCACTCTCATTCTCATGAGTTTGTTACTATGCTTTTTATTGAAATTTCCATTTTTTGCCATAGCAATAACTCCCACTATGACCATTAGTAAAGCTAAAAGCATAGATATAATCAGAATTATTGGTAGTATACCACTTGTACTCATGGCTAATAATTATCAAATTCTTCATAAAAGTCTAATTATTAAGTAAAAAATGAAAAAAATAGTTTTATTTTTACATGGATATGGCTCTAACGGTAGTGATCTAATTTCTCTTAAAGACCATATTTCATTGGATCAAAAATCCTCAGAGTTTATATCCCCCAATGCTCCTGAACCTTGTGAGCTAAATTTTTTTGGATATCAATGGTTTCCATTAAAAGAAAGAAGCACTGATGAATTAAAATTAGGACTAAGTTCTGCTTATTTACACTTAGAAGAGATAATTAAGAAAATTAAAGAGGACCATGAAGTAGAAACCAGCCAAATTTCTATTGTTGGTTTTTCACAAGGTTCCATGTTGGCCACTTATTACGGTCTCCAGTCAAATTACGACTTTCATAGTATTGTTTCTCTCTCAGGATCATTGCCTTCAACTATTTTAGAAGATTTGAAGTTATGCAATAATAATACCCAGTATCTTATTTTCCATGGCGAGATTGATGATGTTGTGTCCAGTGAACAGGCAGTTCAGACACAAAATTTTTTAGATAATAAAAAAATTCCCTCTAAAATTATTTTAGATGAAAATTGTGGTCATTCTATAAGCCCTTTAGCAATAAATGGAATAAATCAATTATATAAATCTTGGTTTTAATTAAATTTTAACAAACTAATAAGCATTGATTATGCTATTATTGATTTATGATTAACTCGAATCATTGCCCTTCTCTTGTCTTAAATGCAGATTACCGTCCTTTGAGTTATTTTCCTCTTTCTGTTTGGAGTTGGAAGGATACCGTTAAGGCAGTTTTTCTAGAAAGAGTTAACATAGTTGAGGAATATGATCAAAAAGTTTCATCACCCTCCTTTGAAATGAAATTACCCAGTATTATTGCTTTAAAAGATTACGTTCCTCATAGCCACACTCCTGCCTTTACAAGATTTAATGTTTTTTTACGTGATGATTTTACTTGTCAATATTGCTACGATAAATTCCCTACCAAAGAATTGACATTTGATCACTTAATACCTCGCTCTAAAGGGGGATTAACTAATTGGGAAAATGTTGTTACAGCTTGTTCACATTGTAACTGGACTAAAGGTAGTAAAAGCTTATCTCAAGTTAGATTTAAGATTCTTAGGAAACCCAAAGAACCCTCTCAATATTCTTTGCGCCTAAAAAGCAAAAATTTTCCCTCAGATTACCTTCATTCAAGTTGGAGAGATTACTTATACTGGGATAGTATTTTAGAAAAAGATTAATATTTTTTTGATATTTTTATAGCAGTATAGCAAAGCTGTTTAATAGTTTTTGTTAAAATAACATAGCCCGTAGTCATTTCAGCTTGATGATCAACACCTGTATCGTGATGTTCAAGCTCATCTTCTCTGAATTTTTTGACAGTTTTTAATAAATCTGGTTTTATTTTTCTTTTTGACAATTCTTCAGCTTGTTCTTCGTAGTGTTGCCCAATTACTTCCTCAACTGCTACGGTGCAGGCCATTGCCGCTTTTTTTCCTAGTAAAGCTGTTCCAAATCCCAGAGCAAAACCAGCTACATTCCATAAAGGGAACATAATAGTCGGTTTTACGTTTTCTTTCACAATTAACTCATCAAATTTTGATTTATGAACCTCTTCTTGGTCGGCCATTTCCTTAATTTCTTTGCCAAAAGAGGTATTTTTATTAAAAATTGCGAGCTGACCTCTGTAAATCTGCGTTGCTCCATGCTCCCCAGCATGGTCAACTCTAATTATCTCTTCAATGAGTTTTTTATCTTGATTATTTAACTTTTTAGATTTTTTTTTTATAGGCATCGAAAATAATTATTAACATAAAGATATTTGAAAACAAGAAGTTATAAACTGATAGGGGTATACCAAAATACTTCAAGTTTGCATTTGAACAGTCGACAATTAAATTATTATTTAATAGTGCTTCTTTTAATTGAGTTATATCAGATGGTAAAGTAGCACTTTCGCATCCACTATACTTAATTATTTCAAAAGTAACTAGAGAGTGATAACCTGATATAATTATCTCAATAAATATCAGTATAGTAAGTAATAGATAAGAATATTTAAAATATTTACTTATAAAGATATTAAAAAAACCAATTAATATTATCAAATAATAGGGAATTCTCTGGTAGGTACATAATTTACAAGGCATATATCCCAAAAAGAATTCTAAATACAGAGCAAAAGAAATAGAAAAAATTGAGAAAATAAATATAAGATTAAATATTATTTTTGAATTAAGCATGACTTATTAATAAATATATTAGACCAATAATAAATAAAGGTATTAAAAAAAATATTAATAATTTATTTTTTTTTAATATATTGATGCCAAAATCTCCATATTTTTTTATAATAAAACCAATAATAAAAAACCTTAATCCCCTAGACAACATAGATAAAATAACAAAAAGTAGAAAATTAAATTTAGAGTAGCCACTAGTTAAAGCAATAATCTTATACGGAATAGGTGTGAAGCCTCCTAAAAATACTGCAATTATACCCCATTCATTATAAAATTTTAAAAAATTACTTTGTTTACCAACATCGACGTATTCTTTTATTAAATCAAAAATAAAAAAACCTAGGCAATAACCTACAATACCACCAGCTACTGAGAAGAGGGTACAATTTATTATAGTGAATAAATATTTTTTCTTATTGAAATAAATAATTGGAATTAAAATAGTATCTGGTGGGACTGGGAAAAAAATACTTTCACAAAATGCTATTAACGATAAAACTGGCTGTGCAAATTTTGATCTAGATTTAATCTCAATTATTTTTGTAAATTTTTGAAACAAGTATGATCACACTACACTAAATAATACCAAAGATACGCGACTATAATGGCTGGAATTGCACTGTATAAAGTTGCTAAAATTGCAACTCTTGCAGAGATTGCTAAAGCAGGAAATAAAGCATCACCATCATTTGAAATAGAATTTCCTAATTGAGCTGCCAAAGGTATTTGGCCGCCTACATACATTGAAGTTATCATAATTTGAGGACCACAACCTGGTATGAATCCAATTAAAATTGCTATCAAAGGAATAAATGGCCCAAAAAATAACAAATAGTCAAACATCTTTCCTTCTGTGAATAAATTAATTAATTCAAAACATACAAACGCCGTAATAACCCAAACAGATACAAAACAAGTTGTATCAACTGTCTTTCTTATTGAATTTTCATGAATAGCAGCCATTTGAATATCTGTTAAAGGATTAAAAACCCACATTAACAAACATGACATAGCTGCAACAAAAGCAAATATACCAATAACATCATAACCAAATAGAGGTATTTCAAAACTTGCATTAAAAGCGTTTATCAATCCCAACATTACTGCAGGAATAAGAAAGTAAAGCCAAATTTTATAAAAAATTGTTGGTATTTTATTTGAGGGTAAAACCATATTAGAATCATGTTTATTATTTATTGAAGGAGCAATCTTTTTTGAAAAAGGAAGGGATATATATCCTGTAATTATTCCAACTATTAAAGTGATAGGTAGTATTATTAAAGCTGCCTGAGGCTTAGAGGCTATTAAAATAAAAGCAGCGTCCCCCATGGTGCTTATTAAAGTAGCAAGCACTGAACTAAAGGAAACAACTCCTCGAGTGTACATGCTCATGACCATGATAGCTCCACCACATCCAGGTATAGCTCCCAAAAAAGCACAAATTGGTATTTCAAACTTTGAATTTTTTTTAATGAATTCCTGAATGTTAAAATCTCTTTTCTCTAAAGAGTAAAAAATTAGAAGTGTCGCTCCAACAAAAGAAGTAACGGCAATATAAGCATCTTGTGAAGAGCTTATTAGTATTTCTCTTGTATCTTCAAAGAGGAAAATAGCTACAAAAACTAATAAAACTAATATTTTTGATACACGAAAGTAATCTAGTCTTCTTTGGAATGATAAAATTAATTCGGTCATATTTTAGCTATGGCTAAATAATATAGACATAACTAAAAATTAGTCAATTTTTTCTTTATATGTTATGTTAAAATCAAAAAAATGCTTAAAAACAAAAGTATAGCTCCAGAAATTCGTGATGTATTATTAGAAGGAGAGGATCTACTTTTAGATGAGGTTAAAGATAATTCTCATTATTCAACCATAAGAAATCAAAATAAAAATGAGATGCTTGAAGATTATGTAGAAGCGATACAAGATATTTTAAAGAATAAAGGTGATGTTAAAAATGGTGATCTAGCTCAACATTTTGGTGTATCTCAAGCTACTGTTAATAAAAATCTGAAGCGTTTAATAAACTTTAAATTAGCAAAATCAGAACCATACCGATCAATTTTTTTAACAGAAAAGGGAGAAAAATTAGCTACACAGTCAAAACAAAAACATGAAATCGTATATAACTTTTTAATTAAGCTAGGTGCCTCTAGAAAGACTGCAGAAAATGACAGTGAAGGTATTGAGCATCATGTCAGTGAAGAGACTCTTAAGTTAATGAAAAAATTTTCTGAATAAATTATTTTCTTATCTTAGAAACAAGTTTATTTTCTATTACCTTATCAAAAAGATAAATTACAAAGGAAAGAAATATTATAATTGTTAAAGCATGTAAACTACCATATTCAAACATTTCATTTGATGAATATTCATAAAGACTTGTCGCCAATGTATTAAAATTAAAAGGTCTTAATAATAGAGTTATGGGAAGTTCTTTTACCGTATCAACAAATACTAATAAAAACCCTGCTAGAATACTTAGCCTTACTTGAGGTATAATAATTCTAAAATAAGTTGTAGATGGTCTTCTCCCAATTAATCTTGATGCATCGTCAATAGATCTACCAACCTTGTCCAAACCTGAGTCTATAGAATTATTTGAAATAGCTATTAGACGAATTACTAAAGCTAGAATAAGTCCGAATGCTGTAGCGCTGAGTGAAAAAGAAGAAATCTTACTAAAATTACTTAATAAAATTAAAACTCCAAGAGAAATAACTACGCCTGGTAAAGCATATCCTAAATTTATGATTTTTTTATAGTAAATAATCCAGAACTTTTTTGAAAATCTACTATAAAAATTGATAAATACTGAAATAAAAATACATAAAAGACCAACACAAGAACCAACTAAAAAGGAATTACTTAGAGATGAAAGATAATTAGAGTAATCTAGCTTATCTATGTGTGATAAAAATAAGTAAAAAGTAAAAAAAAGTGGAATAATAAATCCAAAGATAATTGGCAACCCACCTAAAAATAAAACTAAAGCACCTTTCAGCTTTCCTAATTGATATCTAGACCATTCAACATTTTCGAAGCTAGAGTTATGAAATTGCTTTTTTCCTCTAACGCTCTGTTCAAAGATATAGAGAGCAATCATCATTATTAAAATGATTAAAGATAACAAAAAAGCAGAAGGTAGGTCATTTATAATAGAAATATACTGAAACACCCCAAGAGTGAGTGTTTGAAGACCAAAAAAGTCTGCTACTCCAAAATCATTTATAGTTTCCATTAATGCTAGAGCTAATCCTGCAGCTATTCCAGGAAGTGCCATTGGCAAACAAACTCTTAAAAAACATTCAAATGGACCTTTGCCCATTGTTTTTGCCGCTTCGATATACCTAGCAGAAAAATTGATGATAGCTATTCTTGTTAGTAAGTAAACATAGGGAAATAAAGATAAACTCAAAATCAAAGATCCAAAAAAATTGTTTCTTAAAGAAAACCCCTCATAAGAAAAAAATATGAGTGATAGATACCCACCAGGCTCAAGTAATTCTGCATAAGCATAAGCAGAAATATAAGCAGGAACACCTAAGGGAAGAATACAAAATACTTGTATAATCCTTCTACCCCAAAAATTTGTCATTGTATTTACCCACGCAAGAGGAACACTAATCAATACAACTATAAAACTTACAAGAAAAACTAGTTTTGCTGATCCTAAGATATATCTAGAAGCATATAAATTACCTGAAGTATTTAGAGAACCTAATCCTTTAAATAATATAATTACAGTTGGAGATAGAAGTAAAAAACTAATTAGAAAAAAAAGA
>ERZ802830.2243-NODE-2243-length-17693-cov-23.5692_pt1 | contig 17693 bp, 23 predicted proteins | sample MGYA00345654_ERZ802830 | MGnify/ENA primary metagenome ERZ802830 (study PRJEB30503, sample SAMEA104212375) | marine metagenome | biome: Westerlies Biome; feature: [SRF] surface water layer (ENVO:00010504) within the epipelagic zone...; material: water...
TTACTGTGATGTTTAATTCCCTACAAACATCTGCAATCTCTTCTAATTCCAATTTATTGTAAAGCATTCCAGTTGGATTATGTGGATTATTTAGAATTAGGATTTTTTGCCTATCTTGTAATCTTAATGCTAACCGTTTAAGATCATTTGGAGCAATTTTTCCATTTGCCCTAGATGGTAACATGTGGAAATTTTTTTTCAAAAATCTAATTTGTGGTAGATATCCTAGCCATGCAGGAGTAGGTAAAATTACAGTTCCATGTAAAATTTCCAAAAGATTGAAAATCAGTTCTTTTGTGCCAGGACCCACATAGATACGCTCAGGGGCCACATCTATTCCAAAATAATGTTTATTGTATTTTGAAATTGCATTTCGTAACTGTGGTATGCCTGGAACTGCAGCATATTCTCCTTTGTTTGCATTTTGAATTAACGCTTCTTGAATTAATCTAGGCACAGGAAATGGGGATTGTCCAAAAGCAAATCCATAAAATCCAAATTGACATTCAGGATGAGTGCAATCTGAATGAAATTCTTGTAAAAATGTATTTAGTTTTAGATTCTCAGGCATCTCAATGTCTTCAACTTGTTGATCAACTATGAATCTCAATATTTCAAATTATGAAATTTTAATTATTATTCCAAAGTTAAAAAGAAGAAATCAAAGGGGTTGATTTTCTAAACCCCTGTTCTGTATTTTATGAAGATATTTTACAATAATGATGTGCATTTACAATTAATTGCACATATTTTTACAAATGATAACTAGGACGCTTGAGAGTTTCACTTTCTTTCAAAGCTAATTCCTTTTTTTCAACAAACGTTAACTGCTTTTGATTATTGATGGAATCAACTTTCTTTTGAAAATCAGTTACTATTTTTTCATTAGTTGTGGATGAAATCATCGTATAGTTATAGTGAATAAAAGATATAAGATTTTTCTATTTTCAATTGATTTTTTGAATTTCATTTAAAATGTGAGGATTCTCTAATGATGATAAATCTCCCAATGGCTTACCCAAAATCTTTGATTTCAATAGTCTGCGCATTATTTTTCCTGTACGTGTTTTTGGAAGATCAGTCAACTGAATAATAAATCGAGGTTTTGCAATTTTACCAATCTTTTTGGAAATGTGTTCTGTAATTTCATTTTCTAAATTTGTGTCGTCCTTATTTTCTGCGACAAAAAATACCACAATTGCCTCCCCTGTGATTTCATCAGGTATTGCAATGGATGCTGCATCTGATATTTTTTTATGTGAAATTACAGTGTGTTCAATTTCTGCAGTACTCATTCTATGACCTGATACATTGATTACATCATCAGTTCTACCTTGCATGTACCACAAATTATCCTCATCTTTTAGTACATAATCTCCATGAAACCAAATGTTTTCAAATTTTGACCAGTATGTCTCAATGTATCTCTGATCATCATTTAACAAGCTTCTGGTCATTCCAGGCCAAGGGGATTTGATAACCAAATATCCGTTTTGTCCTGTAACTGATTCTCCATCATCATTAACAACATCTAGATTCATTCCAGGAACTGGAATTCCTACAGTTGATGGTTTTAACTTCATTCCTGGAAATACCGACAACATGGCACCACCAATTTCAGTACCTCCTGACAAATTCATTATTGGAATTTTTTTATTTCCAACATTTTCAAACAGCCACCACCATGAGTCCTCATCTAATGGTTCTCCAGTCGTAGGAATATTTTGTAAGGAATCCAAAGAATATTTGTTGAGAGGATTTGAATTAATTTTTTTAAATAATCTTACAGCAGTTGGAGAAATTCCAAATATTGTTGCCTGGTATTTTGACAATATCTCCCATACCCTATCAGAATTTGGAAAATCTAAGGCTCCATCATAAATTACCGCACTGGACCCCACCAGTAAGAGGCCATACACGTTCCAAACTAGACCTGTTATCCAGCCAATATCAGCAGGCCAAAACAGCCTATCCTCTTTACCCATATTCACCAAATATGATGCCTGATGGCCTGCAAATACAGAAAAACCACCATGTGTGTGAACCACGCCCTTGGGTTTTCCGGTAGTTCCAGACGTATACAAAATAAACAATGGGTCTTCTGAATCCATCATCTCAGTATCACATGTATCCTTTTGCTGTAAAATCAATTCGTCATAAAATTGAATTTTATCTGATTTTTCAAATTTATCAATTCCTTTGTAAGAAACAACAATAATTTTTTCAATGTCTGTATCTATTACTGCATTATCTACGGTAGTTTTTTGAGATATGGCCTTACCTTTTCTATGAAATCCATCAGAAGTTATCAATATTTTTGCATGACAATCTTGCAATCTTGTTTTTAATGATTCAGAGCTATATCCTGAAAAAACAATAGTTTGAACAGCTCCAATTTTTGCTGCAGCAAGTATTGATACGATTGCCTCTTCAATCATTGGCAAGTATATTGCAATTACATCCCCCTTTTTGACCCCTAAAGATTTGAAGACATTTGCAAGTTTTGAAACCTTTGTGTTTAATTCAAAATACGATAATTTTGTTTCAATGCCATCTTCTGAAATAAAATTATAAGCTATTTTTTCAGGAGTTTGTTTTGTAAATTTTTCTACAGATGATTTATAGAGATTTGTCTTTCCATCAACAAACCATTTTGTCCATGGGATTCCATTTGAAGTATCCAGTGTTTTTGTGTATGGCGTATCCCAAACAATTCCAATATCTTTTTCAACAGATTCCCAAAACCACTCCAAATTAGTTTTTGATTTTTCTGATAATTCTTCTAATGATGAAATGTTGTGTTTTTTCATAAATTTGTAAATATTGGAATTTTGATATTGCTCCTCATTTGGAATGAATTCAAAATTTGACAAGTTTCATTTTTTTCAACACTTTGACCGTAAAAAGATTTTTTAATTTATGAGATATCTATGCCGAGACGTCGTGCACATGCTATTGCTGCTTTGCCATCATCTTCAGTAATTCCAAATTTTAACAACTGATCTGTACACTCTGTGCCTGTATTTCGGGTGTTTTCATGATAGTATTCGCGTAAAATTACCCCTACTCTGTCATCTAATCTTTTTTTTGTAGCCTCATTCATGCCTGCTTGTAAAATTGTTGCATCTGATGTTGCAAGAATTTTGATGAATTCTATATCTTCTAGAGATAAATCCATCATATACCAATCTGTTTTTTTAATAAATTCAATGTAGATGTAGGATCTGCCTTTCCTTTTGTAGCTTGCATTACTTTGCCTACCAGATAGTTAATTGTTTGAGGATTAGATTTTGCTTGTTCTACAGCTTCTGATTCATCAGATATTATTTTGTCTATGATTTTTAGTAATTCTGATTCATCAGATACATTACCTAAATCTAAATCAGAAATAATTTGAGATACACTTTTTCCTGTTTTTAAAATTTCATGTAAAGCGTTTTTAGAAGAGTTTCTTGATACCTTGCCAGTTTGAATTGAATCAGCCAGGTCTCTTAAATGAGTGGATGTAAGTTTAGATGCCTCACGTTTTTCTCTAGTGTCTTCTAATCCCATTAATTCAGTTGTTATGATATTTGCAACTTCTTTGGCATTTGATTCAGTATGTGACTTTTCAAACATATCAGAATAAAATTTATCTGAAGATAATACATCTGCAACTTGTTCTGGAATATTATATTTTGTAACATATCTTTCTTTTTTAGAACTAATACTTTCAGGCATTTCAGATTTTAATTCAGTGCGAATTTCTGGATTTATCTTTACCCAAGGTATGTCACCTTCAAGAAAATATCTGTAATCCATGTCTTCCTCTTTTGAACGTGAAGATACGGTAATTTTTCTCCTATCATCCCAGTGTCGTGTTTCTTGTGCAATTGGTATGTCTCTGTCATGCAAACTCTCTTGTCGGGTAATTTCAAAATGAGCTGCTTTTTCTAAATCATGAAAAGAACCAATGTTTTTGATTTCAACTTTATTTCCACCATGTACAGATACATTGGCATCTGCACGCATTGCTCCTTCTAAAGTAGGGTCTGCAACCCCTAGGTTTTTGAGTAAATCTGACAATATGTTAAGAAAATCACGCACTTCTTTAGGTGTCTCAAAGTCTGGTTCAGTTACAATTTCAACTAAAGGAGTGCCTGCACGGTTGTAATCCACCAAAGTTATTTGATTTTTTGAAGAACTTCCTTCATAGATTAATCTTCCAGGATCTTCTTCTAATTGAATTCTAGTAATTCTAATTTTCTTATCTCCTACAGAAATTGTTCCAGAACCACCAACACTGGTATCACCGTAAATATTCAATTGTGTAATTTGGAAATTTTTAGGCAAATCAGGATAAAAATAATTTTTTCTAAAAAATGCAATTTTTTCAGGAGTAGAGCAATTCAATGCCATTGCAATCATGGTTGCTTTTTTTACTGCTTCTTGGTTTAATCTGGGTAAACTACCCGGCATTCCTGCACACACAGGACATATGTTTTCATTTGGTTCAAATTCACGATAGTTTGCCTTACATGAACAAAATAACTTACTTTGTAAATTTGTTAATTGACAGTGAATTTCTAAACCAATTTTTGTCATATTGGTACCTCCGGTAAGGTAACTGTTTGTTCTAATGCATGAGCTGCTTGTAAAAGCAGTTTATCGTCCATAGAATTTGCTAATAATTGAATTCCAATTGGCAAGCCATTTACAATTTTAAACGGAATTGAAATGGCAGGTTTACCAGTTAGATTAGCTGTAACTGTATTGATATCTACTAAAAATAGAGACACAGGATCATCAATTTTTTCTCCAATTTTAAATGGCAATATTGGAACAGTTGGTGCAATCAAAAGATCAAATTTCTTAAATGCTTCATTGATTTGTTTTGTAAGTTTGCTTTTTACTTTCATAGCTTTGAGGAAATATTTGCCAGCATGACCTGCAGAGGGAACAAATCCTCCAATGATCATTCGTCTAGTTACTTCAGGTCCAAAGTTTTTTCTAGCTTTTGAAATGTAGGAATTAAATTCATAACCTTCAACAGGCATTTCATATCCATATCTCAAATTATCATATCTTGCTAGATTACTACCAGCTTCTGTTGCAGTTATTGTGTAATATGCGGCTACAGAATATTTTACCATATCTAAGGATACTTCTTCACAGGTAGCACCTAATCCTTCAAGTTTAGAGATAGCCTCTTTTGTAGCAGAAAGTACTTCAGGATCAATTCCTTCTCCCATCATTTCAGTAATTATTCCAATTTTTTTGCCTTCTATTCCTGATTCAATTCCTTCCAAATAGTCTTCATCATTGTTGTTAATTGTAGTATTGTCATTTGGGTCAATTCCTGCTATGAGATTCATCATAAATGCCGTATCCTTTACAGTTCTAGTTAGAGGGCCTATCTGTTCAATACTATTTGCATATGAAATTAGACCATATCTGCTGATTAAACCATAAGTTGGTTTGTATCCTACAGTTGAGCAAAAACTGGCAGGGTTTCTAACTGAACCCCCAGTATCAGAACCCAATGACGCAATACATTCGTATGAACTAACAGATACTGCACTTCCACCAGATGAACCTCCCGGAACATGTTCAATATTCCACGGGTTTTTGCTGGGTCCAAAAGCACTAAACTCAGTAGTTAGACCCATGGCAAATTCATCCATGTTTACCTTGCCGATGAAAATTGCATCTTGTTTTTTTAATTTTGAGATTACTGTTGCGTCATATGGTGCAACAAAGTTTTCAAGCATCTTTGATGCACATGTAGTTTTTGTATCTTTGATACACATGTTGTCTTTAATTGAAATTGGCATCCCGTAACATGCCCCTACATTTTCTCCAGATTTTATTTTCTTATCGATATTACGGGCTTGATCAATTGCATCATCATTTACAGATAAAAACGCATGAAGTTTGTCATCAACTTGATTAATTCTTTCAATTGTTTTTGCAGTAAATTCCTCTACAGTAATATTTCCAGTTTTTACTTCTTCGATAAATTCAAGAGCAGAGATTTTTAGATTCATATCACATCTTTGGTGCTCTTACGTAGGTTCCTTTGTAATGATTCATCTTCTCAATTAATTTTTCATCAAATGGAATGTATTCATCATTTCGTAATTGTTCAATTGGGATTTCCGGCATTGATATTTCTTCAGATTCAACTCCTGCAGAATCCAAAATATCAAAATAACTAATCATGGTTTGAACTTTTTCTAGATATTCACTATGATCATCTACATCTATTTTCATTAATTTTGAAACATGTTCAATTTCTTCAACGGTAACCATTTTCTATACTCCTATGAGGTGAATCTATCAATCTTACTATAAAATGGTAGGCACAAAATACTTTGATCTGATTGTTTAGCCACGTGGTAGAGCGATAATCCCAAAAGATGCGTTAGTTTGAATTATCGCAGCCCAGCATTACCCATGGCAATATTCTCTATTGAAAAATTATGATAAATAAAAAAATGAATAAAAAAATTGATCTTGTCATTAATTTTCATTAATACAAAAAGTATGCCCAGATTACATGAATTCCGGTTCGGTTCAAATCCCCCTTCTTTTCATTTCCTTTGTAATCTTGGCTTGACTTATCTCATAAATTTTTGTTAAAATTAAAAAAGTGTGAAAAACTTGATTAGCAGATCAAAAATTATCAAAAAAACTTATGCTTCCATATCAGTACCTAATGCATCTGCGATGATATTTGCCCAATTAAAGGCTGCAACTACAGAAGTAATTTCTACGATTTGTTTATCATCATATCCTAATTCATTTAAAATTCTATGATCTTCTGCAGTTGTTTTGTTTGCAGAGTTGTTAATTTTTAGTGCATAATTTAATGCAGCTTTTTCCTTTTCTGAAAAATTTTCAAAATCATTTTTTAGATCATTGATTTTATCCTCATCAAATCCCATTAATTGTAATAACATTGAATGTGCTTGTGTGCAGTATTTGCAGGAATTTGCATTTGATACAACTACTGCGATGGATTCCTTCAAAGTTCTCGGAATAGAAGATTCTCGAAGTAAGATAATTTTAACACCATCCCAAAACCATTTTGCTATGGGTGGATCAATTGATGTAGTTTTTAGGATATTTGGAATCTTGCCAATTTTTAATTCATCATCAATTTCCTTGTACAGTGATGAAACATCTGGATTTGATTCGTCTCCCTCTTTTACAAATGGCATGTACTGACTAAATTTATTTCAAATAAAAATTTAGTTTAAAACAAATTTTAATAAAATAAAGTATCCTGCAAAGCCTGATAAAAATAAGATTCCTCCAATGCTTAGAATTTTCAATATCAGTGAGGGCTGATCAGATTTTTCTAAATATTTTCCAGTAACTAACCTATAATTGAAAATAGCAATTACAGGAGCAATTACAAATGACAAGATAGTTGCAAAGTCAACTAATTCCTTTAGGTTATCTCCAAACTGAAGCACTGTAACTAGTGATCCTGAGGCTAAAACAACAAGAAAAACAGAATACAGTTTTCTTGAACTTTGGGACTGATTTTTCTCATTTTTTCCAAATAGTAATTCAACGGTTCGATTAAGAGCCCTAGAATATCCGTCAAACACTGCAAGAATTGTTCCAAACATTACAGTAAATGCTGATGCAGCAATTACGATATAGCTCCAATTACCCATTACACTGCTATACATTGTGATTATTGCATGGGCAAATTGTGAATTATTGTTGGGAAGTTCTTCTCCAGAACCATAAAAGATGAAAGTACCTAGGGTGACAAACATTATTGCCAGGATTCCAGTTAGAAGATAAGAAATTCTAAATTCTAACAAAGTTACTTTTAATTTTGGTCTATAGTTTGATTGCTTTATTTTTTCTAATGTCCATAGACTGTTCCAGCTTGACAAGTCAATTGCAGTAGGCATCCATCCCATCAGTGCCAGTAAAAAGAAGATTCCTGTAGTAGTCCACAGTTCTTTTGGAACAAAGTTTTCAACTGGTTCAATTGGTCCATTAATTACAGTTAGTGAAAAGGCAAGTACAGTTGATACAACCAAAATAGTTACAATAACTTTGATCAAATTATCTAATAGGTGGAATTTGCCTATTGCCAAAATCAGTACACATGATATGAATAGTAAAATGATGGACCATTCTCCTAAAAATTCTAAATTAAATAGATTCTCAAAAAATCCTGCAGCTACAAATCCAACTGCACCAGTAACAAAAAACATTGAAGATACTGTAATTATCAGATATAAAACCAGAATTGGCGTTCCTAGTTTTTTGTAACCATCAATTATGCTTGTTTGAGTAGAATTTGCATATCTGGAACCATATTCAAAAAAAGGATATTTCAGCACACTAACTAGTACTACAAATCCAATTATCATTAATCCAAAATCAGCACCTGCCCTAGTGGACTGAATAAGATGAGATACGCCTATTGCAGTACTTGCAAAGAGCAACCCAGGCCCACTAATTTTAATGATTTTTGATAAGGTTTCTCTCATACTAATTAATTCAAAAATTATTTTACCGTATTAAACTTAAAAGATTATTCTGCAGACTCGATATCAGAATTTTTTTGATGATTTTCAGTGAATCCCAATACTACAGAATTGATACTTGCCAATTCCCCGTGAAGTTCACCGATACTTAGGGAGATTTCAGTACCATCAGGTTCCTCATAAGTGAATTCAAAATTATTGTTTATCCACCAAGAGTCATTTGTTAAAACATTTCTCAAATCCACATTGAAAAATGTTCTAAGACCGGCTTTGTGAAATACGGATACACCGTCATTTTTGTAATCACCCAAATGATCAATCATTTCATTATAACCAGGGTTAGATTTTGTTATTCCAAGTTTTTCAAAATTTAAAGAGAAATTCAAACATGATTTGTATATCTCAAAATATGATAATGTTGCCTGAGCAAACATTGCAATTAAATCAAACAGTATGGATTTATCAAAATCTTCAAATTTATTCCCATTAGACATATGTTCTTTTAATTGGGATATTTTATCTTCAATTGACTTTTTTTGTAGTTCTATTCTATCAATTCTTTTTTGAAAAGAATGGTATACTCTTCCAGTATTTTTATGAATTAATTGATTAGATACCAATAAGGGGAAAATCTCTATATCGAATTTTTCTCGGTATTCTTGTAAAAATTCAGCATACACAGTCAATACAAATTAAATCATTATCTGGATAATAAATTACTAATCTATGGAGTAAGACGGTCAACATCTCTTGGATAGAATGTTGTATCTCTAATATTTTCAGTACCAGTTAGTGCCATAATTAATCTCTCAAGACCAATACCACAACCAGCGTGTGGTGGGACTCCATAATCAAATGCATTAAGGTGATACTCAAAGGAATCTGTTTTCATACCTTTGTTGCTCATTCTTTGAGCTAATTCATCACGTTTTTCAATTCTTGTACTGCCTGAAGATAATTCCAAATCTCCAAACATTAAATCAAATGATTCAGAAATTTTTGGGTTAGATTTACTATCTTTTACATAAAATGGCTTTGGACCTAAAGGCCAATCAGTAATAAAGTAAAATCCATCTAATCCAATTTTTTTAAGATTTGATGGATACAAGTCATCACCCCACTCTGTTTTGGCACCTGCTTTTTGCATTCTGTCTACTAAATCATCATAAGTGTATCTTGGAATAATTTCAGGAACGGGTGTTGGAGTAAATTCAGAATCAGGATTATTTTTAATATATTCATTTACTGCGTTAATTGAAACTTTTATGATTTCTTCAATTCGATTCATTACGTCATTGTAATCTACAAAAGCTTCTTCCAAATCAATAGAAATTGCTTCAGCTAAGTGTCTGTTGGTTCGAGATGGTTCTGCTCTAAAAATTGGTGCAATTTCAAATACTTTTTCAAAACTCATTGTCAATTGTTCTTTGTACAATTGGGGACTTTGAGCTAAGAATGCTTCTTTGTTATAGTAAAATATTGGAAATAGTGCAGCACCGCCTTCAGTAGCTGTTGCAATCATTTTTGGAGTATTGATTTCAACAAAGTTTTGATCATTAAAGTAATCCCTAATTGTTTTTAGAACTAAACTTCTAGTTTTGAAAACATGTTGTAACACATTTCTTCTAAGATCAATTGGTCTTACTTCTAAACGAGTATCAATATTTTTTACAGTTTTTACTGTTGGTTCAAATGGAGGAATTTTTGATACTTCAGAATAAACTCTTAATTCAGTTGGAATAATTTCATATCCTCCAGGAGCTTTTTCAGAGGATTTTACTTTTCCCGTAACCCCTATTGATGAATGAGCTTTTAGTGTTGAAATTTTTTCACGTATTTCATCAGAACAATCCCCCTTTTTGGCAATAATTGAAAGACTTCCATTTTTATCTTTGATAGTTGCAAAACTGATATTTCCATGTCCTCTAACTGTTAAGATCCACCCCATTACTGTTACCTCAACACCATCCATTGATGCGTTAATTTGATCAGAATAATGAGATCTTCGTAAGTTTCCAAGTTCAGTTTCAATCATAATTTATAATATTTCCATATTTTCAGCTATAATTAATTTTTTCAAAATGATCTTTGAAATATCGTGATTTTCATAATGTTTTTACAGCCCTAAAGGTGGATTCATAATAATATGGCAAATATCTTGATAGCACTGGTAATTGTAATGTTCATCAGTACTGCAGTCTATGTAGGGTATCATGCTTCACAAAACACTTCAGATGACGGATATGGTCATAGTATTCCAGTAGATCTAGAAATTCTTGAAACAACACCTGAATTATTACAAATTATTGAGAAACAAGAAGGATTTCAATCAATAATTTAATTGGAATAGTCTTAGATTAATTAGCCAGAATTTTTGATAATTGATATGACTCTCACAAACAAAGAAAAAATGATTTCAGTGATTTCAAATGGTATTGCAGTATTTTCATTATTACAAGAACGGGATGAATTACCAAAAAATACAACAATGTATGATTTTGTATTAAAAGTAATTCCTGAAGATATCAAATCAGAATTAAGCGTAGAATTAATTGATGAAGTATTTCGGTATGTCACATCTGCACATAGTTCATCAAAAATTAACCAATCAAAATAAGAATGAACATATCTAACAAATCAAATTCTGATGAAATCATATCAAATTTAACTTCAATTGATTTTGTAGTACTTGCAGCAATGCATGATACAGATTTGAAAACTATGATCAAAATTAATGCATTAGAGTTGGTAAAAAGTTGTGAGAAATTTTTTGATTTAGAAATTATGCAAAAAATGAATCATGAACCATCACCAGAATTAAAAATGAAAATTCAGAATTGGTTAGTTTCAATTGAATATAAGCAATATACTCAAAATACAAATCAAACGTTAAGTGTTGATGATAAAGAAAGTATCCGAAGAATTTACTCAAAATTAGGACTAAAACCTCATGATTTATCTGAATTAACACAAGCAGGTGAGGTATTTCTTGAAAAGAAAATAAATGAAATAAAAAATAAATGGAAAATATTAATTGAGTATAACAAATCAAACAATCCAATTAAACTAAAAGAGGAGATTGACAAATGTAGTAAAATTATTCCAATAATGTTTACAATTGGAATAGCAAATACAAAATTATTTTCTGAAATGTTTAAAACAATGAATTTGAGTATGTATGATTATCTTTCAAAAAATAAAAACATCCATCCAATATTTCTTGATTACTTAAAATAAAACAGATAAATTTTACAGATGCATTAGTCTCATATGCATTGTGATGACAAAAGAACATTATTTGTCCTAAAACAAGAAATTGAAAAAACTTGGGATGAGTTAAAGGAAGCGGATTTTAGTAAAGAGGAACTCATCAATAAACTATCTGAAGAAATTCAAGAGTATTTTGAGTACAAAAATTCACCTTCGAATTAAAAATCTAAAAAATACAAAATTAGTATTATGATAAAATTACCTTGGCTTCTTTAATCAACGATCAATAGTTTTAACGTAGTCAGATGTTAATTCATTGTACTCTATGCACAAATCAATCTACAATTACTGTAAGAGTCATGGATTTTCATTATTTTATTGATAATAACATTAAACCGCGATCTAAATATACTAGTGCGATCTGATGTTAGGTATGTCTTGGTGAGGTAAAGAACGTCGATACGTCATATCTCTTCAGGACATCGAAATTATCTTAATTACAGTTATTTTCCAATATTGAATTTTTGAGGCATTACTCCTCAACAAATTATTAATTGATATATTATCAGCCTATAGGTAATTTGATAATTCCATTAGCTACTAAAATCATCAATCCGACAGGAATACCTGCTCCAACTAAAATTGAGCATAAAACCAAAATGTCTCTTTTGTCCATAATATGATAAAAAATAGACTGTATTTATTTCAAAATAAATCAATGATTTATGGGTTATATCATCGAATTCTAATTGTAAAGTTTTTTTAGATTGTTAAATATTTTAAAAAAATTCTCTATTTTCCAACTTCCTTTTTCTTCATTTCTGAAATGGCCTCCATCTTTCCTTTGATAAAAGCTAAATCATATGTTCTTAGCAATACCTCTTCCCCATCTTCAAAATTAGTCTGTAGGTGTTTTGCCATATTTTTAATAATTTCTTCTTTTGTTGGAATTTCTGAATTATCACTCATCATGAAAACCTGTTAGAAATTGTCATCAGGATCTTCACCCCTATCTATTGCATCATTATACTTGTCAACTTTGATATTGTATTCATCTATCTTTTTATTTTCTTCATCTATCTTTTTATTTTCTTCATCTATAGAATTTTTTACATCCATGTTGAATAACCCCCTTCTAGGGTTACTGCATTGAATCCACCTTTAATCAATTCATCAGCTGCAATATTGCCTCTATATCCAGTTCCACAATATGTACAAATTTTCTTATCTTTCAAATCTTCAATTTGATTTTTCTTTACATTTCTAATACATAACCCCAAAGGCATATGGACAGAATCTTCAATAATTCCACCAGTTAATTCATCAGATTCCCTAACATCAATAATCACAAAATCATTTTTTTGAGACATCAGTTCTTTTGCAGTAATTTTATCAGCCATACATTATCTGATACATAGAGTAATTTATCTTTGAAGGTGAGGTTTTTGAGACAGATTATCAGTAAATTAGGCGTGATTTTATAGGATATCCCCAATAGTTCATAAAGTACAAAATTTGAGTTAGTTTAAGAAAATGACTGCCATAGCAACGTTGGGATCTCATTGCTCTCTACAGGTTTTAAAAGGTGCAAAAGATGAAGGCCTCAAAACAATGTTAGTTTGTGAGAAAAAACGTGAAAAATTATATCGCAGATTTCCATTCATTGATGAATTAATTATTGTAGACTCATTTAAGGAAGTTTTAGATCAAAAATGTCAAAAAACACTTGAAGAAAACAATGCAGTTTTGATTCCACATGGAACTTTAATTGCACAAATGAGTTCTGAAGAAATTGAATCTATCAAAACCCCAGTATTTGGAAACAAATGGATTCTAAGATGGGAATCAGATAGAGAAATGAAAGAAAAACTCATGAGAGAAGCAACACTTCCTATGCCAAAACCAGTTACAGAACCAAAACATATTGAAAAATTAGTTATTGTAAAACGACAAGGTGCTGCTGGGGGTAAAGGATACTTTATGGCAGCAAATGAAGATGATTACAATACAAAAAGAAATCAGTTAATTTCTGAAGGTATACTTTCAAAGGATGAAACATTATACATTCAAGAATATGCTGCAGGAGTTTTAGCATATTTACAATTCTTTTATTCACCATTAACAAATGAATTAGAATTTTTTGGAGTTGATCAAAGACATGAATCAGATATCGAGGGTCTTGGAAGAATTCCAGCTGAACAACAAATGAAATCAACAAAAGTTCCATCATTTAATGTGATTGGAAATAGTCCTCTAGTTTTGAGAGAATCTTTACTGGATGAAGTATACACAATGGGCGAAAATTTTGTTGAAGCAGCAAAAAGAGTTGTTTCTCCAGGCATGAATGGTCCATTTTGTATTGAAGGAGTGTATGACGAAAATGCTAAATTTACATCATTTGAATTTTCAGCAAGAATTGTTGCAGGTACCAATATCTACATGGACGGTTCTCCATACTATTCATTATTGTTTAATGAAAATATGAGTATGGGTAAAAGAATTGCAAGAGAAATAAAAACTGCAACAGAATCAAACCAGCTAGATAAAATTACTACTTAGAAATAATGGGATTAAAAGATAAAATTAATAAAATTTCTGCAGTAGGATTAATTTCATCTGCAGTAATTATAGCAGCAGGATATGTTTTAGAAAATAAAACATTATTTGGATTTGAAAATGCAATGTTGCTTTATCTATTATTGCCATCTGCATTCATTTGGTTTGGTACAAGAAAGAATGGGTGTGGTAGTTGTAATCAGATTCCGTTAGATTCTGAAAAAAAATCTAACTAAATAGAGATTTTTTACGTTTTACTTCTACACCATGTTGAGATTTAATTATGTATTTATCTCGGATTTTTACGCTTACCCAATCAATAATCAACACAGTAATGAGAACTATGACTAAAAATATCGCAGCTTTTCCATATTCAAAGAATTTGATATAATTAATTATGAAGAATCCAATTCCGCCAGCTCCAACGATTCCCAAAATACTAGTTTGTCGTACATTATAGTCAAACATATACAATATCTGACCCAATAAATGAGATGCAGATTCAGGAAGTACAACGTATCGAATTAATTGAAATTTACTAACACCGATTGAACTAACAGCATCCATAGGATCTGAATCAATGGTTTCAATTGATTCGTATTGTAGTTTTGTAACAAATCCTATAGTATACATCACGATTGCTAAAACTCCGGCATATGGTCCCAGACCCACCATAATTACAAACAATAATGCCCACAGTATGGATGGAAAAGTACGAATTATGGCCAATAAAGCACGAGTAGGTGCATAAACATACTTGCTATTCAAATTACGTGCAGATAACATACTAAGAGGCAATCCAACTACAACTCCTATCACAGTTCCAATGAATGCCATTTGAAGAGTCTCAAGCATGGCCCATAATGCAGTTGGAATATATTTCAAATCTTCAATTATATTTTCTAAAACAAATATTTCTGAAGCAATTGTTGCTAAATGTGGTATCCCTTCCGCAAAATCTAAAGGGTTTGCCTCTACATTATATGATGCAACAACAACAAGTCCAACAATTATTGCAATTATGATATTATTCTTTGGAGTCAGTATTATACATCTCCATTATTTCTTCAATACTCATATCTCCAGTTTGAAAATCAACGATAGTGTCACCTTCAACACCAATCTCCAAAATTTTCTGACCTTCTTTAATTACTGCAACACGGTTAGCAAACTCTAATGCAAGTTTCATATCGTGATGAACCATTATTGCAGTAAGATTCATTTTCTTTTGAGCATCTAAAACTAAATTCATTATCTCTCTAGATGTTACATGATCCAATTCAGAAACTATTTCATCAGCTAGTAAAATTGTAGGTTTTTGCATTAATGCTCTAGCTATTGCCACTCTTCTTTTTTCACCACCACTTAACATGTATGCTTTACGTGATTCTTTTCCTGATAGTCCTACTAATTTTAAAATTCTTTTTGCTTCTTGAATTTCATGTTCAGGGAATTGTTTTAAAATAGATTGTAATTTATTTAATCTAGGTAAAGCACCAATCAAAATATTATCTAGTACACTGACATTTTTTACTAATCCTAAACTTTGGGGAATATAACCAATTGTATGCATTATTTTTTTAAATTTTTTATTATTCATGTTAGGAGTTAGATAATCAATTTTTATGGCACCTTTGCTAGGAGTCATCATTCCGTTCATTAATTTCAAAAGTGTTGATTTACCTGAACCCGATTGTCCAACTATTGCATAATTTGTACCTCTATCAATTGAAAGATTTACTCCTTCCAAAGCATAACTTTGAGAATCATACGATGTCCACACATCATTCATTTGGATAATTTTTTTTGTAGAAATTAATGAAAAAGGAGGAGTTTTGGCCATTGAATTTATATCAATTCTAATGTGCCAGTTTTTATTTGCTCTTATCATATTTGTCTAGGATTTTTTGATCAAGACCAGTTAAGGCATCAATAAAGGTTCCAAATTCACCAATATGCATGGTAGTTGTTGTTGGAACAAGTGCCTGAGCACCATACAAATCAGTTAGAATTGAATTATGCTCATCATAATTGAGTTTAATCAATGAACTAACCAAGTTATCTTTGGTGACATCAGACATGCTGGAACTCACCATAAAGACGTGTGATGGTACAGGTCCAATTGTAGTAACTGGACGTAATTTTGCTTGATCTTCTAAACTAAGGTATTTTTTTGGAGCAATATCGGATCCAAATGCAACATCAACATCACCTTTTAGCAGTAAATTCAATGCTGCTTTGTAACCGCCAGCAAATGTATAACTTTCAAAGTTATTTGCAAGTGCTTGCTCTAAAGCAACAATATCATTACCTTCAATGTTGATATGACCATCAGTTACTAAAGTTCCCATAGGTCTAACAAACCCAGAGGAACCAGTAATGCTAGTAAATGCAACACGTTTGCCCACAGTGTCTTCAATTGTATTAATTGAATCATTGTCTGCGGATGTCCAAACAGTTGCTTGATAGTTTACCTTACCCTTGACTAATTCTGCCAATACAGCTTCTGCACCTGTTCTTTCATGGGTAATCCATGCAGGTCCAGTATCCATAAATGCAGCATCAATATGACCAAATCGCATTCCTTCAATGATAGCTTCATAGTTTGTTGGTACAACTATTTCAACATCAATTCCTAATTCAGATTCTAAGAATTTTTCTAGAACTTCAGCTTTTGGAGTTAATTCATCAGCTTTTTCAACTGGAATAAATCCAATAGTTAAAGAATCGACGTCGATTGCATTTGCATCAACAGTAACATATTCAACCTCAGTTGTTGTCGGAGCACTCATCATTGTAGATGAAACAGCTAATGTAGAAACACCAACTATTGCAAATACAGCAACTAATGCTAGAATTATGTTTTGGTTCATTTAATTCGAAAATTAGTGTCAGCTAAGATTATTTAAAGTCAGACAAGTTTCTAATTTATTATTCTAAATCTATAGAATGAGAATCTATAATATGTTTAAGAAATTGATTTAGAGTTTAAAGGGGTTAGGGTGTAAATGTAGTTTAGGTTCTAGGTCTTCTAAAGTAATTTCCACTTTACCAATTCTACTTCGGTAAAGTTTAATTTTTTTACCATCGGGGGTTATCACATATTTATCAATTTCAGCCAATGCAAGTTCTTCCAAATTAGATAATGTTTTGTAGACTGTGGATATTGAAATTTTTAATTCTTCAGCGATGGTTGGCACGTCTTTTGATTCATTTTTTACTGAAAACAATACTGAACGAGTACAGACGTTGCTCATAGCCTCTATGATTTTTTGATTGATATCAAATTCAGATAATTGAATTATGCTTTTTTTAGACACACTATTTACTATTTGAAACCAATATTAAAACTGGTTCAGGCTTTTTAATAGATATTTCAGCCTGCTTAATCCTACTTCGGTAAACTTTGTATTTTCTACCTTTATCAGA
>ERZ802830.2244-NODE-2244-length-17692-cov-20.6317_pt1 | contig 17692 bp, 18 predicted proteins | sample MGYA00345654_ERZ802830 | MGnify/ENA primary metagenome ERZ802830 (study PRJEB30503, sample SAMEA104212375) | marine metagenome | biome: Westerlies Biome; feature: [SRF] surface water layer (ENVO:00010504) within the epipelagic zone...; material: water...
CTTTTTCTTTCAAGCCAATAGATTGCTCTTTTACTTGCATCAAATTCTACAGGTAAGGTTATTAAACTGAAAAGTGTACCAAAAGCAAAGCCAAGAATTCCCAGTGAAAGTATATTTTCTCCAAGTATTGGTGAACTCTGAGCTAGAAAAGCTCCACCTAGTATAAACCAAATTCCTAAATTAGAGGTAACACCTACCATTGGGACAAGAATAGATCTCATTTTGAGCCATTCATAACCCTTAGCATGTTGAACTGCGTGGCCACATTCATGAGCAGCAACAGCAGCAGATGCAGTGTTTGCTTTATTAAAAACACTTTCACTTAAGTTTACAGTCTTTTTTTGAGGATTATAGTGGTCTGAAAGCTGACCTTTTACAGAAATGATCTTTACATCATAAATACCATGATCATTTAACATTTTTTCAGCAATTTCTTTTCCGGTAAGATTTGCAGAAAGACGTTGTTTTGAAAATTTTTTAAACTTTGATTGAAGTTTATGTTGAACATATGCGCTTAGTGCAAAAATTGGAGCAACTATCCAAAAGTAAACCGAATCAAAAAACATTAAATATTCCATTAATCTATTTTTTACAAATTTAGTTAATATGTTAAAAAGTAAAAAATTTTATAAATTTTTTAACTTTAGTATAATTATGCTAAGCTGTAACAAAGCTGTAACACCATTTGCTATAATTATAGATAAACTTCCAATTAAGACTCCATAAATTAGCCAAAGTATTACGCCAATAAATAAGATGATGTACATTGTTAATGAAATACCATCAGCATTTTTTTCTTTATATATCTTATAAACCTGAGGAACAAATGCAGACGTAGTAAAAATAGCTGCTGATAAACCAACAATTTCATAAATTGGATCTATCATATTACGATATTAATAATTTTACCAGGAACAATAATTATCTTTTTAGGGTTAGAATTGTTTAAAAAAAATTTTGTTTTTTCACTAGAAAGAACAGCTTCTTGAATTTCATTTTTATTTAAATCTAATGAGAGATTTATTGTAAATTTTGTTTTACCATTAAATGAAACAGGATATGTTTTTTCAGATTCAACTAGATATTCCTCTATGTATTCAGGATATTTTTCATTGACAATTGATTTATTATTTCCTATTTGACTCCATAATTCCTCTGCAAAATGAGGAGCAAAAGGGGAAATAAGAATTAGTAATTTTTCAAGAATATGTTTATTGTTACAGTTTATAGAACTTAGCTCATTAATACATATCATGAAGGAGCTTATACAAGTATTAAGACTAAGTCTCTCAATATCCTCTGATACTTTTTTTATTGTTTTATGAAGGGTTTTTAAAGATTCTTTACTAGGTTCTTCATCTGAAAGTTTTATTCCATCTTCATTAAAAAATAAGTTCCAAAACTTTTTAAGAAATGAGTGAACTCCAGATATTCCTCTTGTATCCCAGGGCTTAGACTGTTCAATTGGACCAAGAAACATTTCATACATTCTTAGAGTGTCTGCTCCATACTGGTTACAGATTTCATCCGGATTTACTACATTAAATTTTGATTTTGACATTTTTTCCTGCTCTCTTACACAAAGAAACTTTTGATTTTTTGTTTTGAAAATAGATTTATTAAAATCTTTATCTTCATTTTGAAGCATTTCTAGATCAACTTCATTTTCTCCTTTAACATACTTTATATCAATTCTAATTTTATCTAATTTAATTTCAGATGTTAAATCAGATGAAAAATACTCTGAGGTTAAAGGGTTACGATAAATAAATGCTGAATTTCCAAGAATCATACCTTGATTTATAAGTTTCTTGGCATATTCGATTTTATTTAAAAACTTAAAATCATAAAGAAACTTTTGATAAAACCTTGAATAAAGTAAATGACCTGTAGCATGTTCGCTTCCTCCAAAGTATACATCTACATCTGACCAATAATCTTGTGAGTCTTTTGAAACAAAACCTTTGTCGTTAGCTGGATCCATATATCTGTAGAAGTACCAAGAACTTCCAGCCCAACCTGGCATTGTATTTAATTCCAAAGGAAAAGTATCAACATTATTAATGTTTTCATTTAAATCTACTTTCTTGATGTTTTCATTCCACGCCCATTTTTTTGAATTACCCAAAGGTGAATCACCATTTTTTGTTGGAAGAAAATTATCAACTTCAGGGAGCTTTAATGGTAAGTTATCTAAATCTATGTTTTTTGGAATACCATCTTTATAATAAATTGGAATTGGCTCACCCCAGTATCTCTGTCTACTAAAAATTGCATCTCTTAGTTTATATTGTATTTTAGATTTTCCAATACCTCTATTTTCAATTTCTTTAATTATTAAATCCAATGAGGAGCTGTAGTCCATTTCATTTAATATATCTGAGTTAATTAGTGTAAAACCAAATTTATCAGAAAATGCGGCTTTAGATATATCAATATTTTTGAAAATATTTGGAATGTCTATTTGAAATTTTTTAGCAAAATCAAAGTCACGCTGATCACCTGCTGGCACACCCATTACTGCTCCAGTTCCATAACTAGCAATAACATAATCCGAAATCCAGATAGGAATTCTTTTTCCATTAAAAGGATGAATTGCATAAGAACCCGAAAAAACTCCAGAAACTGTTTTGACATCCGTTAACCTATCTCTTTCAGTTTTTTTTGAAACCTCACTTATATATTTTTTGATTGATGATTTATTATTAGAGGAGGATAATTCGGAAATATCTTCATATTCAGGAGCAATTGTCAAAAATGAAACTCCAAAGATTGTATCTGGTCTAGTTGTGAATACTTCAATTTGCTTATTGGAATTTTCAACTTGAAAAGTAATAGATACACCTTTAGATTTTCCAATCCAGTTTCTTTGCATTTCTTTAAGTGGTTCTGGCCATTCTATTTTGTCTAGGTCATTTAAAAGTCTTTCAGAGTACTTACTAATTCTAAGACACCAATGTTTAACTACTTTTTTAGTAACTGGATATCCTCCTCTTTCACTTACTCCATTAATGATTTCATCATTTGCTAAAACTGTACCCAATTCCTCGCACCAATTTACATCACCATTTGTTAAATAGGCTAACCTAAAGTTCATTAAAATCTCTGATTTTAGTTTTTCATCAAAACTATTCCATTGAGATTTACTAAAAGTATATCCTAGTGGCTTAAGATCATCCTGATAGTCTTTATCTCCATTATTATTAAATGAATCAATTAAAACATCAATACTCTTAGCTTTTTTTTCTTTTGAACAATAAAATGAATTAAACATTAAAGTGAATATCCATTGTGTCCACTTGTAATAATTTGGATCGGAGGTTCTAATTTCTCTAGACCAATCAAATGAAAAACCAATTCTATCCAATTGTTTCCTGTACATATTTATATTTTCAGACGTTGTTTTTTTGGGATGTTGTCCAGTTTTTATAGCATACTGTTCCGCTGGCAATCCAAATGAATCATATCCTTGTGGATGAAGAACATTAAAACCTTTGTGTCTTTTATATCTTGAATAAATATCACTAGCGATGTAACCTAACGGATGTCCCACATGAAGTCCAGCTCCAGATGGATAAGGAAACATATCTAATACGTAAAGTTTAGGTTTGGATGATAAACTAACTTTATAAGTTTGGTTTATCTTCCAAAAATGTTGCCATTTTTTTTCTATTTCTAGAAAATTATATCTCACTTTAAGTTAATTTTTACAAAGGAAGAACTTATTTAATTAACAGAAAAATTAATTTATTATTTGTTTATTACTTTTATAAAAGTTTGGAAAATAAAAAAAACATTTACACAAAAAAGGTTAGGAGTAATTTAGTATCGATATTTCTAATTAATACAGTGGTATTATTTACATTATCCTTAATTAGTTTTATATATTTAAATTCCTCATCCGTAGAAAACTATTTTAAAGAAAATATCATAATCAGTATTTATTTAAAAAATAACACAAAAGAGGTTGACAACAAACAATTAATTAAATTTTTAAATTTGAATGATGATGTCAAAGAAACAAGTTATTTGTCTAAAGCTGACGCTGCAGAAATTTTTTCTAATGAAATAGGTGAAGAATTTTTAGGATTTTTAGGTTATAATCCTCTTCTTGATGCTTTATCAGTCAGGCTAAAAGGTGATAAAATTGATACCTATTCTATTGAAAATTTTATAAAAAACTTAAATAATTTTGAGTTTATTGAAGAAATTGAATATGACAAACCACTTGTTGATGCTCTTAACAAAAACTTTGACAAAATTGGTATGTGGATTTTAATATTAAGTATTTTATTTTTTACTTCTAGCTTTATCTTAATTAATAATTCTATCAAGATTTCAATTTATTCGAAAAGAGATATTATAAAAACTATGCAGTTGGTTGGCGCAACAAGTAAATTTATAAGAAGGCCATTTATTTGGACTTATATTAAAATAAGTTTTTTAGCCTCAATAACATCTCTCACTGTTTTGTTTATTTCAATTTTTCAATTAAATATTCAAATAGATGAATTTAATTTTTTTACAAAATTTAGTGATGTAGTATTGTTAATTAGTTTTATTTTACTTTATGGAATTTCTTCTTCTTATTTAAGTTCATATTTTGTAACTCAGAAATATTTAAAACTAAAATTTGTAAGATAATATTATGAATAAAAAAGAATTTTTATATAATAATAAAAGATATATATTCCTTCTACTTTCAATTTTAATAATTGGATTAGGATTTCTTTTAATGTCTGGTGGAGGATCAGATAATCCTGAAATATTCAATGATCAAATATATAGTTTTAGACGTATTAGGTTAGCACCTCTAGTGGTAATATCTGGATTTGTACTTTGTATAATTTCCATTCTTTATAATGATAAAGATTGATGCAAAAATATTCTGCAGATAATATTAGTGATGATAATATCATAAATGGAAAAACATTATTAATTGATAAGCCTTTGAATTGGACCTCATTTGATGCAGTTAAATATATTCGAAGGTCTTTAACTTCTAAATTTAAGATTAAAAAAATTAAAGTTGGACATGCTGGCACGCTTGACCCATTGGCTAGTGGATTATTAATTATTTGCATAGGTAAGCAAACAAAGAAAATTTCTGAATATCAAAATCTTCCAAAATCATATACAGGCAGGTTTAAGTTAGGTGAATCAACTCCATCATATGACCGTGAAACAGAAGTAAATAAAAGTTTTAGTTACAGTCACATAAATGAAAGTGATCTTCATAATTTAGCAAAAAAATTTATTGGAAAAAAAATGCAGAAACCTCCTGTTTATTCTGCAATAAAGAAAGATGGAAAAAGAATGTATGAATATGCTAGAAAAAATATTAAAATTGAAATTCAAGAAAGAAAAATTGAAATTTATGAATTTGAAATAACTAACTTCTCAAGTCCATATGTTGAATTTATCATTAAATGTTCAAAAGGTACATATGTAAGATCTATTGCTAATGATTTTGGACAAAGATTAAATTCAGGTTCTTTTTTATATGAACTCAGACGGACAGGAATTGGAGACTTCTCTATCCTTAATGCACTTAAGATTCAGTAGAAGTTAAAAGTTTATAATTATATTTGCATTATTCCTTAACAATGAAATATAATCGAATATTACTAAAACTAAGTGGAGAAGCTCTCTTAGGAAAAAACTTGTACGGTATTGATAATGATAGACTTGTAGACTATGCTAAAGAAATAAAAAATATTCACGATCAAGGAGTTGAAATTGCAATAGTTATTGGCGGTGGTAATATTTTTAGAGGCCTAACGGGATCTAAAGATGGAATTGATCGAGTTCAAGCAGATTACATGGGTATGTTGGCAACAGTTATAAATGGTCTTGCTATTCAAAATGCCCTTGAAAATATTAAAATACCTACTAGACTTCAATCTGCTATAAAGATGGAGTCAATAGCAGAACCTTTTATTAAAAGGAAGGCAACTAGACATCTAGAAAAAGGACGAGTTGTAATTTTTGCTTCAGGAACAGGTAACCCATATTTTACTACAGATTCTGCAGCAGTCTTAAGAGCTATAGAAATTAGTGCAGATGTAATTTTAAAAGGGACAAGAGTTGATGGTATTTATAATGAAGATCCAGAAAAAAATAAGGAAGCTATTAAGTTTGACGATATTTCGTTTGAAGAAACTATCAAGAAAGGTTTAAAAATTATGGATACTACTGCATTTACATTAAGTAAAGAAAACGAGCTTCCAATTATTGTATTTGATATGAATGCTAAAGGAAACCTAACAAAAGTTGTAATGGGTGAAAAAATTGGAACTAAAGTCTCTAAATAAACTACATTATGGAAAATAATCAAGAAATAATTGATAGTGCAGAATTAAATATGATGTCTGCAATTAGTCACCTAGAGACTGAGTTAGCAAAGATTAGAGCTGGTAAAGCAAACCCTATTATGCTTAAAGGAATTTCTGTTGAATATTATGGTAATATGACACCTTTAAATCAAGTTGCTTCAGTAAGTACTCCAAATGCTCAAACAATCAGTATTCAACCCTGGGAAAAAGACTTACTTGATGAAATTGAAAAAAGTATTATTAGTTCTAACTTAGGATTCAATCCAGTAAATAATGGAGAATCACTGCTAATTAATATACCTCCATTAACAGAAGAGAGAAGAGTTGAATTAACTAAATTTGCTAAGTCAGAATCTGAATCAGCAAAAATAAGCATTAGAAACACCAGAAAAGATTCAAATAATAAAATCAAAAGTCTAGAAATTTCAGACGACTTAAAATCCAATCTTGAAATAGACTCTCAAGAATTAACTGATAAATACATAAAAAAAGTAGACGAAATGTTCTCTTTAAAAGAAAGAGACATTTTAACTTTATGATATATGGATTTAAAAAAAATCAAACAAATATATGACTCACCTGATTATAATAATAGTATTATTATAGGCGGATGGGTTAGAGCTTTTAGAGCCAACAGGTTTATCGAGCTAAACGACGGATCAATTATCAAAAATATTCAATGTGTAATTTTAGATTCTACTATTGAAAAAGGAATAATTAAAAGAATTAGTGTAGGATGTTCATTAAAAGTCAAAGGAAAACTAGTTGAAAGCCAAGGTAAGGGTCAAAGTTTTGAAATTAGGGTAGAAGAGATTGAAATTCTGGGAGAATCTGATTCTGAAAACTATCCAATCCAACCAAAGAAACACAGCTTTGAATTTTTAAGAGATCAAGCACATTTAAGAATTAGGACTTCTACATTTAGCTCTGTAATGAGAATTAGATCAAATTTAGCATTTGGAATTCATAAGTTTTTCAATGATAATAACTTTAATTACATACACACTCCAATTATTACTTCAAATGATGCTGAGGGTGCTGGTGAAATGTTTAGAGTAACTACAATTGATCAAAATGAAATACAGTCTAAAGAAGTTGATTATTCAAAAGATTTTTTTGGAAAAAAAACAAGCTTAACTGTATCAGGACAACTGGAAGCTGAAACTTATGCATTGGGACTAGGTAATGTATATACCTTTGGCCCTACCTTTAGAGCAGAAAATTCGAACACTTCAAGGCATGCATCTGAATTCTGGATGATAGAACCTGAAATGGCTTTTTATGATCTTAATGATAATATGGATTTAGCTGAATCTTTTCTAAAATATTTACTTCAATATATTCTAGATTCATGTTTAGATGATCTTAATTTTCTTGATGAAAGGCTTGTGAAAGAGGATAGTCAAAAACCAAAAAATGAAAGAAGTGATCTTAATTTAATTGAAAAAATAAAGTTTACAATAAATAATAAATTTGTTAGGGTTTCTTATTCAGAAGCTTTTGAAATTCTTAGAAACTCAAATTATAACAAAAAGAAAAAATTTAATTTTAAAATTGAAGAGTGGGGATCTGATTTTCAAAGTGAACATGAAAGATTTTTAGTAGAAAAACACTTCAAATCTCCGGTAATTATTTATGATTATCCCTCTAAAATCAAAGCTTTTTATATGAGATTAAATGATGACAAAAAGACAGTTAGAGCAATGGATGTTCTATTTCCTGGAATTGGCGAGATTATTGGTGGATCTCAAAGAGAGGAAAGATTGGATGTCTTAAAGAAAAGAATGAATGAAATGGACATTGATGAAAAAGATTTATGGTGGTATTTAGATCTTAGAAAGTATGGTACTGTCCCTCATAGTGGGTTTGGACTAGGATTCGAGAGAATTGTTATGTTCTGCACAGGAATGCAGAATATTAGAGATGTCATTCCATACCCCAGAACTCCGAAAAATGCTTCTTTTTAAAATGAATTAATACTTTTCTTACTTTTGTTTAAGTATAAAATCAAAATGCTTAATCAAAAACTACAATTAAAGTTATCCCAAAAGCTTTCTCCTCAACAGATTCAGTTGATGAAATTAATTCAATTAACCACTACTGAATTAGAACAAAAAATTATAAATGAGATTGAAGAAAACCCTGCACTTGAAACTGGAAGTGAGCTACAAGATGAACAAGCTAATGATTCTGAAATTATTGATGAGAATGTAAACGTTGATGATTATCTTGATAGTGAATCAGGAGATTTGAATCAAAGTTATTATTCAAACCAAGAAGAAGAAAAAAATTTTCAAAGAAAATCATCAGTTAGCTTTCATCAATTTCTAGATAATCAGTCTAAAAATTTAATTCTTGGTGATTCTGAAAAACCAATATGTGAATTTCTAATTGGAAGTATAGATGAAAGTGGTTATTTAAGAAGAGAAATTGATGATATAATTGATGATTTAGCATTTACTCAAAATATTATTTCTACCAAAGAAGATATTCAGTCAATTTTACTTAAAATTCAAGATCTAGATCCACCTGGTGTTGGCGCAAGATCTCTTCAGGAGTGCCTTTTAATTCAGTTAAAGAAAAAAAATAATTTAAAACACTCAATTATAAATTCTATCAGAATTATTGAGAATGAATTTGAATTATTTTCCAAAAAGAAGTTTTCAAAACTTTCAGAAAAATTAAATTTATCAGACAATGAATTAAAAGAAGTTATAAAAGAAATATCTAGGCTAAATCCTAAACCTGGAGGTTCTATTACTAGTGATTTTTCAAATAATACTATTATTCCAGATTTTATTTTAACAATTGATGATGGGAACCTCATAGTTGAGCTAAACAGGAGAAATTCACCAGAGTTAAGACTTTCATCATCGTATAAAAATATTCTTGAAGGTTATAAAAACGACCCAAAAAAAACTAAGTCTCAAAATCAAGCTATGCAGTTTTTAAAGCAAAAACTTGATTCTGCTAAATGGTTTATTGAAGCTATTGAACAAAGATATCAAACATTGTTTCATACTGTAAATGCGATTGTTAATTTTCAAAAAGATTATTTCTTAACAGGTGAAGAAGCTAATCTTAAACCTATGATTCTTAAAGATATTGCTGAAATAATTAATATGGATATTTCAACAATTTCTAGAGTTGCTAATAGCAAATATATTGACACTCCCTATGGAATTAAACTTTTAAAAAAATATTTCTCTGAAGGAATGAAGAATAAAGATGGTGAAGAGATTTCAACAATTGAAATAAAAAAAATATTAAAGGAAATAATAGATAATGAAGATAAGACTAAACCACTATCAGATATAGAATTATCAAACAAACTTTTAGAAAAGGGATATAAGATAGCAAGAAGAACTGTTTCTAAATATAGAGAACAGCTTGAAATATCTGTAGCTAGACTTAGAAAGGAATTATAGGATATAGAAAATTAATCCAAGTCTAAAGAAACTTATATTTAAATCATTCCCATCTTCTGTTTTTTTATCTTTTATTATTGGTATTAAATCATATTCCAAAGATATATTCCAAGTATTGTAACCTGTATTTAGATAAAAAGAGGTTGTCCAATCTTCAATTTCATCAATTTTTAGTTCTGACCCATATGAAGGGTCTGAATATATAGGAAAGTTTTTCTTTATTTTGAAGCCAGAGTATATTCTCCAAAACTTGTAATTATCTATTGATGAGCGTCTCCATCTAAATTCAATTGGAAGTACAATTGATGAAAAGGATAACTCGTTTTTAGATTCAAGGAATCTACTAACTACAATCCTGTAATTAATTTTATTATTGTCATTATTGGGTTGAATATTGGAATTAAAAAAGTTTCTTTCAAAACCCAAACCTATACCTAAAGCTTGTGTTGAATTTTTATTCAAACTAATATCACGAATAAAACCAAATTGAAAGTTACCTGAGAAACCATTTTGTTTAAAGTCTTGAATAGATTCGCTTTGAATAAAATAACTTGAACCAAAATATATTTGATCTTCTTTATATGAGACATTTGAGGGTTCAGTCTGATACTGACTGTATAGAAAGGGTGATAATAGGTAAATTAAAAAAATTAAATTTCTTCTAATTAAAATTTTGGGTGTAGTCTCCAACTCTGGTCGTATAATTTAGCTTAAGAGCATTTACTTTTCTTAACTCTTGCTTAATATCACTAATAATACCCATCTTTGTATCACTGTCAACTTTTAACGCAGTAGTAAGAACGTTTTGAAGCTCCTGACGCTTAGCAGCTCTCTCTGCAAGCACAAATGCTCCAACCTCTTCTACAGTTCCAAATTTATCATTCAGTTGAATTCTTGCCTGAGTACCATAAGTATCAACATATCTACTAGAAGGTTTACCTGCATAGATGTATATAACTCTATCTTTTTTATCTAATTTCTGAATTTGATCAGCCGCAGGAAGAGTATTTTGTACCATTAAGGTACTATCACGCATAACTGTAGCTACCATGAAAAAGAATAACAACATAAAAACTATATCTGGTAACGAAGCCGTTGATATTGCCGGAAGATCTCCACTTTTCTTTTTATTAAACTTTGCCATATTTAATTTACTTTACTTGGTTCAGCCTCTGATAATTTTTGAGGATATAATAATTTTACGACGTCAAGCTTTTCTTTCAAACTAGTTTTATCATCTAATGATGTTCTTGGATCACTATAAATTAGATCAGCTTCAACATATGAAATACCTAAATTAGGATTTAATCTTGAAAATTCCCTATTTCTAAGTTCATTGTATGCAGCAACCAACTCGTTTTGAACTGCTATATAGACTTTATATTCAGTTTCTCTATCATTTTTTAATGAAATAATAGCTTTATCTGGATTATCTGAAGATCTAGGATCACGGGTACCTTGACAGTAATCGCAAGCTTCTTCACCTGATCCTCCACCATTGTCTAGAAAATCTACTGCTAAACCTCTAAGGTCTTTAATATCAGTTAGAGACTCTTCAACTAGTAGCTGATTATTCTTATTAACAACTACAGTAAAAATATTTTTTTCTCTAATAATTGGAGGGTCTATTTGATCTTCCATGGGAGGAAGTTTTCTATTTATTCCACTATCTGTTTCTATAGTTGTAGTAACTAAAAAGAAAATTAAAAGTAAAAAGGCAATATCAGCCATTGACCCTGCATTAACCTCTGGAGCTTTTCTTTTGGCCATATCTTATTTTTTAAATAATCTTTTTGATCCTGGAAAAATCATAAGACCAACAGCAACAATAGATAAAATATAGAATACTCTAATGCCTGTCCCAACTAATTTTGAACCAAAAGCTGAAAGTACTTCACCATCTCTCATGGGAGTCTCTACTCCACTTGAAAGTAAAAAAGCAATTACAATAACAATGAGAAATAAACCCAAAGACTTTAATGCATTTTTCATTTTTGCTTTATCTTTTGAAATACCTCTTAATGAAAAAACTAATGTAACAGTTATCGCTATCAATAAAATTATTTGACTAAGAATAATAATAGGTGTTATTGATCCAAAATTTCCAGATGCAGCAGCCATTTTTATTGAGTCATCCCCATTAATAAAAACAATTGACAAGAAGACCAAGCCTAGGACTCCAAGTGAAATGCACCCTATTCTAGTTATTTTTTCAAGATTCATAATTTATTATTTTTTTTGAGCTGAAAGAATATCAATTAAAGTAATTGATGCGTCTTCCATGTCGTTGACTATAGAATCAATTTTAGCTACGATATAGTTGTAAAATACTTGAAGTATAATTGCAACTATTAGTCCAAAGACTGTTGTTAAAAGAGCTATTTTAATACCACCCGCTACAAGAGAAGGTTGCATATCCCCTGCAGCTTCAATTCTGTCGAAAGCGTTAATCATCCCGATAACAGTTCCCATGAAACCAAGCATAGGTGCCAGAGCTATAAAAAGAGAAATCCATGAAACATTTTTTTCTAATTGTCCCATTTGAACTCCACCATAAGATATTACTGCTTTCTCAGCACTTTCAACTCCATCTTTAGCTCGGTCTAATCCTTGATAAAAGATCGAAGCAACAGGACCTTTAGTATTTCTACATACTTCTTTAGCAGCTTCAACACCACCAGATTTAAGTGCTTCCTCTACTTCATCTGTTAGTTTGTTTGAGTTGGTTGTAGATAAGTTCAAGTAAATAATTCTTTCAATTGAAATTGCTAAACCAAGAATAAGACAGATTAAAACAATCCCCATGAAGCCTGGACCTCCTTCAATAAAACGTTTCTTTAACTCTTGTGTAAAACCCGCAGAAGCTTCACCGGAAGTTTCCATCATTGGTTCGTCTTGTGAATCCTGAATAGTAATTGAGCTATTAACTGAGTTTGCATAAATGTTATTAGTGAATGATGAAACAACAAAAACAGAAAGGATTAAGGCAAATAATATTTTTTTCATTTTTCTATATTTTTCAATAATTGAGAATCGAAAGATATAAAAATTATTAAACGATTCAAACTTTTTTTTTGACCTAAATATTTCTTTATCTAAAAGAAAAAATTCTATTATTTTTAAGAGTATTTGAGGTTTTTTTAAATAGAATATCAAAAACATTGAATTTAAAAAATTAACTAATTCAATAAAAACATACTATTACCACCTAATAATAGAACTTCCCCATGTGAACCCACTTCCAAAAGCTGCGAGAACAACTATGTCTCCTTGCTTAATTTTTCCATCCTCCCAAGCTTCTGTTAAAGCAATAGGGATAGAGCCTGCGGTTGTATTTCCATATTTCTGGATATTATTAAAAACCTTATCTTCTGAAAGACCAAATTTCTTTTGTATAAATTGAGAGATCCGAAGATTCGCTTGATGAGGGATTAACATATCAATCTTTTCAGGACCTAAATTATTGTGAGTTAAACCTTCCATAATTACCTCAGAAAAACGTACAACTGCATTTTTAAAAACCAATTGACCATTCATGTTAGGATAATATGAAATATCTTCAGGGTCATTTGCATCAAGAATTTCGGGAACCCAGCGATTTGTACTTGGTCCAATCAATGAAAGTTCTTCGGCATATTTTCCCTCTGAATGAAGATGAGAAGACAGAATACCTTGACTTAAATCTTCCTCTCTTGAAAGAACTGCTGCTCCAGATCCATCACCAAAAATCACTGAAACCCCTCTACCCCTGGTAGACATGTCAAGTCCTCCAGAGTGATTTTCAGAACCAATAACAAGTATGTTTTTATACATTCCAGACTTTATGAATTGATCAGCAGTTGCAATAGCGTATATAAAACCTGAACATTGATTTCTTATGTCCATAGCAGGGCAAGTGGGTATATCTAATAGTTCTTGAACTAAGACTCCACTTCCAGGAAAATAATAGTCTGGACTTAAGGTTGCAAAGAGTATTAAATCAATATCGTTTTTGTCGATACCAGCTCTTTCAATAGCAATTTTTGCTGCCTTAACTCCCATAGCAGCAGTTGTATTTCCATCTCCTTTTTTAATATGCCTTCTCTCATTGATTCCAGTTCTTTCTATAATCCACTCACTTGAAGTATCCATAATTTTAGAGAGATCATCGTTAGTTACAGTGTTTTCTGGGAGGTACTTTCCTAATCCAGATATTTTTGAGTTAAACATACTTAGGTTTTTTTTCAAGGTAATAAATTTTAATTTTAGAAAATTGTTATTCTAAGCGAATATTACTTAATCCAATATCAACTCCTTGATTGGCCTTAACTAAAATAGGTGAAGTAATATTTGACATATCTATTCCAAGTTTCTCAAAATCTTTTAAGCTAATCATATATTCCTGCCAATTATCAGTAATTTTGATTTGTATGGTTTTGTTACAATCAATTTGATTATCACATTGACCAATTTCAATTATTTCATCAGAGCTAGTAAATGATTTTGCGAAAAAAGCAAGTTTCATTGCACCATTAGACTGTCGCGTTATATCGTCTGTCTTAGCAGAGGAAATTCGAAAATAATCACCATTAAATGAGGGTAAGTATCTAGTTTCATCTCCTTTTGTCCAATTAATTCTCAAAGCATCTTCTTGAGCTAGATGATCAGTCTTACTAATAATGAGCCCTCCAACAGATGTTGGAAAACTTGCAATTTGTTTTTCTAGATCTCCAGAAATTAACCATAAGCTCCAGGGAGGAATCGAATAACCCTTATTAAAATAAACTCCAGTTGATAAAATATCAGAATTTTCTAATCCAGAATTTTCAGATAATAAATCAATCTGATCTTTATTATTGTATGTAAGTCCATATCCCAACTCATATAATCCCTCATTATTGTTTTCTGAAACTACAGCAGAAGATGGCCAGGTAAAAGATAATTTACCTTTGAAATCGTATGATGGATCTGTCTGAAAAAGCATATCAGCAACACCTCCACCCTCGCTCCCCGGTAACCAAGCTGCAATAAATGAATCTGAATTATTAATTTCTGGATTTGTCCACATAGGACGACCAGATAAGAAGACTGATATAACTGGAATACCAATGTTTTTGTACACTTTTAACTTAGTAGTATCAAATCCATTTGGAATAAAATCTAGGTTTTCTCTATCTCCTTGAAATTCTGCATAAGAATCTTCTCCATAAATTGCTATAACTATGTCTGCTCTTATAGAAGTATCACCCTCTTCTGAAAAAATCACTGTTCCACCTGCATTGTTAACAATTTCTTTAATTCCGTCGAGAATAGATTCTCCATTCGGGAACTCTTCATTAGTATGATTATTTCCCTGCCAAGAAAGAGTCCAACCTCCACTAGCTTTTGAAATACTTGCAGCACCATCTCCAATAACTAATATTTTTTTTGAAGGATCAATTGGCAATACATTATTATTATTTTTAAGTAATACCATAGACTCTCTTACAGATTGTCTTGCAATTTCTCTATGCTCTGGCATTGCTAAAAGACTTTCATTTCCTGCATTTACTCTAGAGCTTGGTGGACCTTTTTGAAAAATTCCAGATGCAAGTTTGACTCTCAAAATTCTTCTAACAGCATCATCCAAACGTTCAATTGGGATAGTTTCATCTTTTACATGTTGTAATGTGCTTTCGTATAGTCCTTTCCAACTATCTGGAGCCATATACATGTCTAAACCAGCATTTAAAGATTGAGGGCAATCTGTATTTACACAACCCGGGACTTGACCATGACCATTCCAATCACCTACAACAAACCCATTGAACCCCATTTTTTCCTTTAAAATATCAGTTAAAATTTCTTTATCTCCATGAAGTTTTCTTCCATTCCAACTTGAGAAAGAGGCCATTACGGTTTGTACACCAGCAGGTATTGAACTATAATAACCTGCAGCGTGTATTTTACTTAATTCATTTTCACTTAGTAAAGCATCACCCTGATCTACTCCATTTTCTGTAGCTCCATCTGCTAAAAAATGCTTTGCACTTGAAATCACTTTTCCATTACCCATGAAATCTTCAGATCCAAACTTACCTTGTAAACCAATAACAATTCTATTTCCATAAGACTTTACAATTTTAGGGTCTTCAGAAAATCCCTCATAGCTTCTCCCCCATCTAAGATCTTGTGGGACTGCTAATGTTGGAGCAAAAGTCCAATCATGACCAGATACAGTTAACTCATGAGCAGTGATTTTAGCAATTTTTTCAATTAGTTCAGGATTGTTTGTAGCACCTAAACCAATATTATGAGGGAATATTATTGCACCTTTTAAGTTTGCATGTCCATGTACAGCATCAATTCCCCATATAATTGGTATAGCTATTTCAACTCCTTCATCATCAATTGATGAATTAAAGTATTTATCAGCTAATTCCAACCATGCTTTTGTTTCTGCATAATTTAGTGGACCTGGAGCAGAATTACCACCACTTAACACAGATCCTAACCTATATTTCTTGACATCTTCAGGAGTTACTGAGTCACTATCCCCCTGAATTACTTGTCCCACTTTTTGTTCCAAAGTTAGTTTAGGAAGTATTTCATCAATTTGAGACTCAATTTGAGGATCTAATGGTAAAGGTTTTATAGTTTCCCATGAATCTTCACCATGCATATTACATGCAAAAAAAAGAATTGTAAAAGCAAACAAAGTAAATTGAAGCTTAGAAATATATTTAATAAAGTTCACTAAAAAAATTTTATCAAGTTAATTAAAAATAGTACTGTTTTTTTATATTTAGTTAAATTAAAATTATTCTTTAAATGAAAAAAAGTATAATCTCAGTTGATGAGATAAAATATGCACTTAAAGAGATAGTTAAGCAAATAGATATTTCAGGGTTTAACCCTGAAATCATAGTAAGCATTAATAGAGGTGGTTGTATACCTGGAGTTTATCTTTCACATTTTTTAAATAAGCCACATAAGATGGTTGATATTAAATCTATAGATAATCAAAAAATATCAGTTAATACTCTAAAAAAGTTTAAGTCTGCACTTATAATTGATGATATTAATGATACAGGTAAAACTTTTACTATTGTAAAAGAAACATTTGATAATACCAATGCTGACATACGCTATGCAGCATTAATAAATAACATTTCAAGTAAAACTAAAATTGAATATCATGGTCAAATAATCAATAAAAAAGAAAATCCAATTTGGTATGTTTTTCCATGGGAAAATTGGTGGTAAATATATAATAAATGTTAAAAAAGAAAATTAGTTTATTACCATTGCTTGTTATTTTTCACATAAGCATTATTACGCTTTCAAATGTATTAGTTTCAATTCCAATTGAATTTTATAGTTTTAAGATTACATGGGCTGCATTTAGTTTTCCATTAATAGTTGTTGCAACAGATCTTACAATAAGGTTAATAGGTAAGTCTATGGCTCAAAAGACTATTACTTTTTCATTTCCATTTGCAATTATTTCATCAATTCTTATTCTATATCTTGAGGAGAATCCTGCATCTGTTTCCATAAGGATTGGAATTGCTAGTGGAATAGCATATGCAATTGGAGTATTAATTGACATAAATGCTTTTCAATTTATAAGAGAGAAATACGCCTCCTGGTGGATAGCTCCAGCATTATCAACAATAGTTTCAAATATTATTGACTCCTATACTTTCTTTTTTACAGCTTTTTATAACTCTGACGATATTTATATGTCTAATAACTGGTTTGAAATTGCTGGAACTCAAACAATATTGAAGATTTTAATTGGACTTATTTTTTTTCTTCCTGCATATGGGGTATTACTCAGATTTTTTAGTAGAAAAATTAACTCATTAAAAAATTAAGATTTTTAATAAAAGGTTTAATTAGATTTAATTGTTGCAGAGAGGAAGGGATTCGAACCCTCGATTCCATTTCTAGAATACACGCTTTCCA
>ERZ802830.2245-NODE-2245-length-17691-cov-13.6875_pt1 | contig 17691 bp, 17 predicted proteins | sample MGYA00345654_ERZ802830 | MGnify/ENA primary metagenome ERZ802830 (study PRJEB30503, sample SAMEA104212375) | marine metagenome | biome: Westerlies Biome; feature: [SRF] surface water layer (ENVO:00010504) within the epipelagic zone...; material: water...
TTCTGGGAAAAGGCGATGACCACGTTGGCGCTGTTGGGAACAGCGGCCTGCCTGTCTATTCTTATTGGTATTCCACTGGGTATGTTTTGCGCCCGTCGCCCGCGGTTTTATTCTTTTATTCAACCTATTATGGATTTCATGCAGACAATGCCCGCCTTTGTTTTTATGATACCGGTGATTGCCTTCTTTGGCACGGGCAAGCCCGCCGCGGTTGTCACGACGATGATTTTTGGCGGGACACCTGTTGTCCGGCTGACGGTGCTGGGCCTGCGCGGCGTGCCAGACAGCGTCCGTGAGGCGGCGATTTCGTTTGGTGCCAATAAGTGGTATCTGTTGACCCGCGTAGACCTGCCGCTTGCCAGCCCCTCAATCCGCGCTGGAATCAATCAAACGATCATGTTGTCTTTGGCGATGGTTGTTGTCGCCTCACTTATTGGCGCCAAGGGTTTAGGGGAAGACGTCTTGGAAGCCTTGCAATATGCCAATGTTGGTCAGGGCATTCTGGCGGGCTTTGCGATTTTGTTTTGTGCGATGATCCTAGATCGCATCGTGCAGGGAGAGAGAAAATAGGTCTATGTCTTGGCGGGCGGGTCACGGGGCAACGTGTCAGATACCAGCAGCAAGGATAAGGGCCACGAAGCTAACAGGGCGACAAGCGGCTGATTGGCATTTTAGTCGTCAACTCCGGCAGAGACGATCGCATTGAGTTGAAACACGAGGGTTAAGGCAGATACGGCAAGGGCTTCGAAGGCGGCAGTTTTGTTTGTTTCTAAATCCCCTTTGAAGCGCGCTTTCTGAGCAAGGTGGAGATCAACCTGTTCATCGGGCAACATGCGTGCAAAACAAGCGCATAAAAGCTGTGCCTCTCTTGGGTCTACCCCTTGCATATTTTTCAGCTTCCTCATCAAAAACTCGGCTAACGCCACTCTGGCTTCGTCTATCTCTGATTGCGCCGTACCGTTTTTGGTGAACAGCGTAGCGCTTCCGTGGGGCAGGTTATGCCCTTCAAAACGTGTCCAATCCATATTCTGGTTCGTATCTTTGGTCATCGGGTCATTCCAGTCTTACTCGGCTCACAGCCGGCGTTATAAAGAACCCGGAGCATAAATCCAACAAGCACAGTTTTTATTAAGCGCTAAACTTGGTCGGACTTGCAATAATTTTTTGTTCAAGGCTGCGACTAGGCTCTGAGCCCATTTGGGATGGTCTTCTTGCCAGATCAAAGTGGGTTCAATATCGCGCCAGTCTATCGTGCGACCCAAAGGGATTTCGACAGGTTTTATTTTGGTGTGAGTGATCGGAACGCCCGCGTTGCAGGTTTCACTAAACCCAGTCTCAAACTGACTTGGTACTGGCCTGCTGCACTGTTACACGTTATTGGTGCCTGAATGGTATTGGAACCCTTTAAAAAGGGGCAAATATATTTTTTGCCGGTGCAGGTCCTGAGGTTTTGCAACACCCGAGAGCGCGGGGATATCGCGAACAATGTGACCGGGCCTTGCACGGCCTCGAACACCGCTTGTCAGAAGCACTTTTTACAATGGTGTTGCATCTTGGAACCCAGAGTCTGACGCGATCATATCAAAACAGATTAATTCTGAGGCGGGATTTTTACCCGATTAACCATATTGATACCGAACAGCTCAGCCCTGCCAGCTTGACGCAGGTCTTTGAAAAATATGATAATTAAGTTTGTGCCTCGGCTATTTTTCTTTGGGATCAAAAGCAAGAAAAAACTGATGGGCGCAATAAATTCCAATACCCGCCGCAAGGACGGCCCATTCGATATTATCTGCTGTGAGTTCAAGCAAGGCCCAACCGAAGCAGAGTCCAACAACCGCAACGCGTCGCCAAACCGGAATGAAAAATGGGATTTGAACATCAATTAGTTTTCGGCGCATGGAAAAGGCCCTGTCGTGTGTAAAATTACGGTTTCTGAGGCGACCGCCCGATATTGACCCCGGCAGTCGCCATGCAGCGCTTAGTTGAGATATTAGCCGTCCTCACCAACGCGTACAAGAAGGCCTTCAGATGTTGAAGGCCAGTAATCCAGCGTTAGGTTTTGTTGGAAACGGACCGTATATTGGCCTTCCATGTGGGCGGACGCCCCCTATGGATGCACAGTCTAGAGGGCCTCTTGACGCGTGGTAGCCCGAAACTGGTTCGCTGAGGACACGCAGCGTATTTGCAGGGGAAAATGGTGTCAAATCCACTTTGCGCTGCGACAGGCTTCGTCTTTTGGACACGCACGCCTCGCACGGTGCCGGTTGCAACTTGCAAAAAGATGACCCCGTTCGGTATCTTTTTTGCTAATATCTCGAGCAACCGCGTTCGTATCTTCGCCAAGATGAGTGATTTATTGAATTAGAGTTACTGTAAATTTTCGAAAAAAGTTTTGCGTCATCATAAGACAGGTTATTTAGTTACTATCCAGTTTATCCGGCTGGTTTTAATTTCATTGAAAACAGCTAAAGTCAGATGCCTAATTTTCAATATTAACTTTGGTTGCCTGTGGGGGCGTCAGCGCCCATGGATTTATGTCGCAGTAAACAGGAAATCAACTTGCACCATTGTGTATTTTTGTTACTATTTACGTATGAGATTATATGGTCCGAAGATAGGATGGGTGGCAGCCGTTTTGCTCTTGAATGCAAACGCGGCATTTGCTTTGCCTGACTGTCCTAAAACAGATTTCCCGCATAACTGTTTTGATAAATATACTTGGGATGACGGCACTAAATATGTTGGCGACTGGCAGGATGCAACGTTTAACGGTCAGGGAACTTTAACCTATTCCAATGGGGATCGGTATGTTGGCGAATGGCGGAACGGAAAAAAACATGGCAAAGGGTCTTATACCTATGCCAATGGTACCAAATGTTTTGGCGAATATAAGAATGATCTTCTGAACGGTAAGGCCAGATGTACCTTTGCGGATGGGGACGTCTTGGAAGGTATTTGGAAGAACCATAAGTTTACGGGAAAATAGGCGTCAACTTAAGGTGGCTGATAAATATGCAGCGTTTAAAGGGCTAGGCAGCCCATTCAAAGATGATCCATTCCATTGACTATTTTGCGTCTACCAAACCAGTTTGGGCCGTGACGATTGTTCGTATTATTCAAGTTAACAGCCCAAAAAACATCGTGGGTGTTAAAAATTATCGATTCAGGGTCGTTCTTTAAATTGAAAACAGTATTCATTGTTTTTTTCTCCCTGTTGAACTGGATGGGTAGTGATACCCATCTTTTTTTATTGCCAGAGTGTTGACTGAGGCCGCGACTTATGGCCGGTGTTGGGGCCGGTAAAAGCGGTGTCGTCAGGGTGGCGGATGGGTTCCGGCCCAATCGGATGTATGAAAATTGCGAAATATCGAAAGAGCGCTAGGATGAATTTTGTGATGCGCCGGGACCTGTTTGCGGTACTCTGTCGCGATTTTGCATCCCAAAGCGCTTAGCTTATCCATAACTACAAGGTAATCTGAGGAGGTGACCATTCGGGTAAAGCCATTCGGGCGGTGTAATCAGGTTGCTCACTTTGTTTGAAACCTCTCGAGCGTGCGCTTTTGTAAGACCGTTTGTCTTGACGGGAAACGTCTGTCGCTTAATGGTTACGGGCAAGCATACACAGGTAAATTATGCGCGAGACTGACCTTTATGATCCGATAAAAGCCTTTCTGATCCGACAGGGATATACGGTGAAGGCCGAAGTTGGTTCGGTGGATATTGTTGCACTTAGGGGTGACGATCCCCCGCTCATTGTTGAGCTGAAAACCGGGTTTTCATTGAGCCTGTTTCATCAGTGTATTGATCGCCAATCGGTCACAGATATTGTATATTTTGCTGTACCGCACCAAGCGGGCAAGCGGTTTCAAAAAGCCCTGCGCGCCAACAAGACCCTAGCGCGTCGTTTGGGGCTTGGCGTTCTCACGGTGCATGCCAGCGACGGCTTGGTTGAAGTACACCAAGATCCCGGTCCTTACCGGCCGCGCAAATCTGTCCAACAGCAGGGCAGATTGCTGCGTGCATTCGCGCGGTTGGAGGGTGATCCGAACAAAGGCGGGGCGACCCGCCACGGGCTTGTGACTGGATATCGTCAGGACGCAATTAAATGTGCCACCTATTTGGTTAACGTGGGCGCTGAAAAAGGCGCTTTGGTGGCAAAGGCGACCGGGGTTAAGGCTGCAACGTCGATTATGCGCGACAATCATTATGGTTGGTTTGTAAAGGTCGAGACCGGCGTCTATGGGTTGACAGATGCGGGGCGGAAAGGCTTGGCCGACTGGCAGCACGCCTTGGGCTGACCATCTAGGATGCGACCTTTAACGCAGTCATCACCGCGTTCTCTTCACTAAAAGGCTCCTTGCAAATTTAAAGTTTTGACGGTTCCCGCCCGACGGTGCGATGCACGGTTCCGCTAGATTGATCGCCTTGATAGATGCCAAAATTCCCTTGGCTGGCTTCGTGCGCATATCGCGCCAGCATCGACCGCTCTGCGGTATCCGTAATTCGGTCGAGCGGCAGTTTTGAGATCTTAAAATAGCCATAACCTTTGGGCGCATCGCCAGTCACGCTACCATGATAGAAAATGCCGTGCAGGCCGGTTTCATTCTCTTGATAGACGCTATACAGAACGCTTAAGTCTGCTTCCAACCCTGCGGCTGCGAGCCTTGCGACAAGCGCAATCAGTCTGCTGTCGTCTGTCGGGGCCAGTGGCACAGAGCAACTGCCATCACCGGCTATTTTTAGTAAAACTTCGTCGTCACGCGACAGTACCCCGCCAAGCTTCACGGTGCCGGATTTGGCCACTGCCGAAATCAGCGGTTGATCCAACCCAACTGAGAAATAATTGCCTTTAAAATAACCCAACGGCGCGCCCTGCTGGCTTTGCATATCCAGCACACGGCCGATCAGGATAACATGATCACCCCCGTCGACAAGATTTTCGCGCTGGCAGATGAAATTGGCAAGAGCATCGCGCAATACAGGCATTTCAGCGGTACCATTGGACCATCGTCCTAGATCAAACTTATTGGCAGCTTGCGAGGCGAAGATCTGCGAAATATCGCGCTGGGCGTCACTTAATACGTTGACCGAAAAACACGCTGATGCACGGAAAACTTCATAGCTTAGCGCTGTTTTTGCAATACAGATCAACACCAGAGGCGGATCCAGTGAAACCGAAGTGAATGAATTTGCGGTAAAGCCCCGCCGCGTTCCGTCCGCTTGACGTGTGGCCACCACTGTGATCCCTGTGGCAAAGCTGCCAAAGGCCTCGCGCAGGGCTTTTTTGTCTTGATCTGACATGGATGGGGGGGGCGCCGGCGTCAAATAGCGGTCATTGTCGGCGCCGAGTTTGGGCGGCGAGGCGGGAGTTGGAAGTGGGGCTGCTCCAAATCTCAGTGGATTTGAGGCCACGCGCCAAGGTCTGTCCGGATTGTCGGGATTGGCAATGGTGCTCAGCATATTGCGCGCGGCGACATGGGGATCTTTGATCATGTCTTGGACTGTTTGCAGCGGGCCATACGGGATCAGGCCACCAAGTTTTTGCGTTAATTCTGCCTTGGTATACTGGGCCGTCCATGCCCCGACCAGCGTGTTGAGCACTTGGCGATTTTTGGCTCGGGCAGCGCGTGTGGAAAATCGGGTATCGCGCACCAGAGCGTCGCCTTGCATGACACCGGCCAGGGCACGCCAAAAGGCGTCATCAACAATGCCCAGAGCCACAGCGCCGTCTTGGGCGCCGAATAACCCGAAAGGGGCCAAAAACGGATGTTCGTTGCCTTCAGGTCCGGGGACAGTGCCGGTAAAGTCGTTGAGATAGACTGCCCTTTCGCACAGGCTGATCATTGCGTCATACATGGCAACATCGACAAATTGGCCTGCGCCGGTGGCATCCGCATGGCGCAGTGCCGCCATAAGGCCAAAGGCCATGATCATGCCTGAAAAAATATCTCCGACCCCCGGGCCCACCTTGGTTGGGCTCGCAGCGTCTGGTCCGGTGATCGCCATAATGCCGCCCATCGCTTGGGCCACAACGTCATAGCAAGGCCAATCGGCATAGGGGCTTTGCCCAGAGCGGGGATCGCCAAAACCGCGAACCGCGCCATAAACCAAACGCGGGTTGAGCGTTGCGAGATATTCATACGACAGACCCAACCGCTCCATGACGCCGGGGCGAAAATTCTCGACCAAGACGTCGGCATCGCGTACCAAAGCGCAGAATGCGGCCTTGTCGTCGGGGTTTTTTAAATCAAGCGTCACGCTTTTCTTTGATCGGTTCAGACTGACGAAATACCCCGCCCACAGATGATCTGGATCATCGTCCCGAAACGGTCCGTTCGCCCGGCTTGTATCGCCGGTCCCGCTTTCAATTTTGATCACTTCCGCGCCGTGGTCGGCCAGCATCATTGTGCAATAGGGTCCCGATAGCATACGGCTGAGGTCAAGAACTCTGACGCCTTTTAAAATACCTGAAGTCTCAGTCATGTGGATTGCCCTGTGTGCGTTGTCCTGTTTCAGGCGTCCTTAGGTGTGCGCTCAGGAACCTTAGAATTGGCAATGTGACAGCCATCGGGTTTTCGGCCAGCGCCATGTGACGCAGTCCGGTTAAAATATGTACTTCGGCGTCGCTGATGTCATTTGCAATGGCCCGTGCCATATCCGGACCGTTGCCAAAATCTTCGTCGCCCGTGATGATGAGGGTTGGGCAGGTGATCGCAGGTGTCGGGCTGGTAATTTCATCGATGCCTGTTGCCAAAACTCTATAGATCGTGTGATAGATCTCTTGTTTATTGTCCAGCACCCAAGACCGCACAAGATCCATCAAATCTGGGTTTTTGTGGCGAAACGGTGCGGTAAACCATCGCTCCAATGCAGCCTCTACCGTGGCCGCTGATCCCTGCGCACGCGCCTGCGCCACGCGGTCAAGGATCGCGCGTTGTGCCGCAGCGCTGCGCTGATGCGGTGAATGTAGGATCACCAAGCCGTTAATCCGATGTGGTGCATCTTGGGCGAGCCGGCGCGCGATCATTCCCCCCAGAGAAAAGCCGATTATGATAGCGTTTTCGATCCCGAGATAATCCATAAGGATTTGTGTTTGATCAGCAAAAAGTTTCAATGACGGTGTTTCGGGTGGGGCTTGGCTCTTGCCGTGCCCAAACAGGTCATAGCTTACCACTCGGTGATGTTGCGACAACTCTGCCACCTGCCATTGCCACACATCTTTATTCAAACCTAATCCATGGATCAGAATGATAGCAGGCGCGGTTTTTTCTCCAAACTCTGAAAAGACGGTGCCTTTGATCTGCCTGTCTGCCATTCAGCCTCCGCGAGAATTGTCTTTGTACAATAAGCTACAGACTAGACTCGGCAGAGCAAGCGTGTACACTTTATTTTCGCCATAGCGTGGCGAAAAATCGCATTTGTTTACGCAAGAACCGTCAAGAATGGGAATCGGTGTACCAAGCAGAAGGATCAAATTGATGGCAGAAATTCAGACCTATAAAATGTTGATAGATGGAGACTGGGTGTCTGCCTCGGACGGGGCCGTATTTGATAGTAAAAACCCGTCTACGGGTCAGGTTTGGAGCCGCGTCCCGGAAGCCACAGCGGCGGATGTCGACCGCGCAGTGCTGGCCGCCCACCGGGCGTTCAAAACCGGGCCTTGGGCCGCAATGTTGCCAAACCAGCGGGGACAAGTGCTGCGTAAACTGGCTGAATTACTAGCGGAAAAATCCGAACATTTGGGCCGTATTGAGAGCGTGGATACCGGTAAGATGCTGAAAGAAACCCGTTGGCAGGCCAAATATATTGCCGAATTTTTTCAGTTTTATGCCGGATGCGCGGATAAGATTGCTGGCGAGGTGCTGCCAATTGATAAGCCTGATATGTTTGTATTTACCGATCGAGAACCGCTTGGGGTTGTGGCGGCGGTGGTGCCCTGGAATTCCCAGCTGTTTTTGGTGGCGGTTAAAATTGGTCCGGCTTTGGCGGCAGGCAATACGGTGGTGTTAAAAGCCTCCGAGCACGCCTCGGCGGCCCTATTGGAATTTGGCACTCTCATCGAGCAGGCGGGCTTTCCGCCCGGTGTTGTGAACATTGTCACTGGGCATGGTGATCCTTGTGGCAAGGTGCTGACCAGTCATCCGAAAGTTGCGCGGATTTCATTTACCGGCGGGCCGGGTGCAGCCAAACATGTGCTGTATAATTCGGCGGAAAATTTTGCTGAGGTTTCTTTGGAACTGGGTGGTAAATCACCATTTATCGTGTTTGACGATGCCAATATCGAAAGTGCCGTGAACGGATCGATTGCAGGAATTTTTGGCGCAACCGGGCAAAGCTGTGTGGCGGGCTCGCGGTTGTATTTACATGAGGACATTGCCGACGAATTTCTTGAGCGTATGGTTGCTTTGGCAAAGAACATCCAAATTGGCGACCCATTGGATGATGACACGCAGATGGGACCATTATGCACTTTGGGACAGATGGCGCGGGTCGAGTCTGAGGTTGCCAGAGCACAGGCACAGGGTGGCACGGTCTTATGTGGTGGAAAACGTCCCGAGGGATTGGATGGCAATTATTACGAGCCTACGATTATTGACTGTCCGCGTCAGGATATGGATATTGTCGATACCGAAATGTTTGGCCCGGTCCTGAGCGTGTTGCGTTTTAAAACCGAAGCCGAGGTGATCGAACTGGCCAATGATACCGTGCACGGGCTGGCGGCCGGCGTTTTCACCCAAGATAGTGCGCGTTCACTACGGGTGGCACGCGCGATTGAGGCGGGTATTGTCTGGGTCAACACCTACCGCGTTGTCTCGCCGATTGCCGAATTTGGCGGCAATAAAGGGTCGGGCTATGGGCGAGAAAGCGGCTTTCAGGCGATGTATGACTATACACGGCCAAAAACGATTTGGATGAACACTTCATCAGAGCCGATGAGCAACCCGTTTGTGATGCGCTAAAGAGGTTAGATCATGAAATTTCAACTCGCTGTCAATCTTGAGCGCATGGACCCCGGCACCGATATGAACGCGGTGGCGCGTCATACGCTTGAGATGGTGCAAATGGCCGAACTTGGTGGTTTTAATATCGTCTGGGCGGCCGAACATCATGCGCTGGAAATGACAATCGCACCCAACCCTTTTCAAATTCTTACTTGGTGGGCGGGCGAGACCGACACTATTCGTCTGGGCACCGCGGTGGCAACGGCGGCCTATTGGCATCCGATCAATCTCGCCGGAGAGGCGGCTTTTCTGGATCTGATCTCGGGTGGCCGGCTGGAGTTTGGTATTGGTTCTGGGGCGTATCAACGTGAATTTGATCGCATGCATCCGGGGCTTAAACAATCAGACGGCTGGAAATATATGCAAGAGATGCTGCCGCTCGTAAGGGCCTTATGGCAGGGTGATGTGGCCCATGACGGAGCGTTTTGGCAATTTCCCAGCGCGACGTCCTGCCCCAAGCCGGTGCAGGCTGAGGTGCCGGTGTGGGTCGCGGCTCGGTCGCCGATTACCTTTGATTATGCGCTGCGCGAAAAATGCCATGTGATGAGCTGGCCCCTGACGCGGGGATTTTCAGAGGCTGAACTTTATAAACAGCAATTGGATGCGGCCGTTGCAAAAGCCAATAACGGCTTTCGGCCAAACTTTGCAATGATGCGCCATGCGGCGGTCTATGAAAACGCCGCAGGCCGTGACGCGGCGATAGCTGCAATTCAATGCGTCCTGGGTCAGTTTGAAAACCTTTTCCGCAACCTCGGCGATGTCAAAAATGGGTTCCCGAAACAAATCCCTTTGACTGAGTTGCAGGGCCGTGAACAATATGACGCGGCAATGCTTGAGGAAAATCTGTTGTTTGGCTCTCCGGAGACGGTGATCCAAAAACTGCAAAAATATCAATCTCTGGGCGTGGATGAATTTATCTATTACGCGAGTCTCGGGCTGGGAATGGAGGCACAAAAACAGTCTTTACAGCTGTTTTGTGACGAGGTTATTCCGGCATTTCAATAAGGAAAGAAGATGTCAAACGATATCGAGGTTACCCGGAACGGCCACGTTCTGGAAGTGAAACTACAGCGCGGCAAGGTCAATGCGATCGATGTGCCGACCTCGCAAGCTCTGGCAGCGGCGTTTTGCGAATTGCGCGATGATCCCGAATTGCGCGTGGCGATCCTGACGGGCGGCGGCGATAAGATTTTTTCGGCGGGTTGGGATCTGAAAGCCCTCAACGCTGGCGAAATGCAACTGGATAATTGGTGGGAAACGGATGATTACGGTGAAGGCGGTTTTACCGGACTGACTGAAAACTGGCAGTTGAACAAGCCGGTCATTGCCGCGATCAACGGTCTGGCGATCGGTGGTGGATTTGAGATGGCGATGGGCTGTGATTTGTTGATTGCGGCCGATCACGCCGAATTTGGCCTGCCGGAAATGCCCTTGGGTATTGTCCCTGACGCCGGTGCATTGCAGCGCTTGCCCCGGCGGATTCCCCATAATATCGCGATGGAGATGTTCTTGCTGGGGCGCCGGATGACGGCCGCTGAGGCGGCGCATTATGGGTTGGTGAACAAAGTGGTGCCGAAACAGGATCTGATGTCGGCGGCGCGCGAATGGGCCGCCTCTATCGCTTGGTCGGCGCCTTTGGCGATGCAAACCGTCAAAGAAGTGCAGCGGGAAATTGAATGCGTACCACTGCAACAGGCGTTCCACAAAATGCGCAGCGATCCAATGCCAACATATCGTAAAATGTTAAAGTCTGACGATGCTGCGGAAGGCATTGCGGCATTTGTTGAAAAACGCGAACCAAAATTTCGAGGCGAATAACCATGTATCCTGATCCTCAGAAAATAACCCGCGTCACCTCTTTGGGCGGCGGGCCGATTGGCGGTGGCTGGGCGGCGCATTTTCTGGCCAGAGGCTATGATGTGACGCTGTATCTGCATGATGTCGCTGAGACCGCCGCATTTGAAGCGGTCCTCGACACTGCCTGGAAAAGCCTGACAGATCTGGGCTTGGCCCCCGGCGCATCGCGCGATCGGCTGCGGGTAGTCACAGATTTGCAGCAGGCGGTCGAAGGCGCACAGTTTATTCAAGAAAGTGCCCCTGAAAACCTGTCTTTAAAGCGCAAGCTTTATGCCGAACTGGGGCGGCTGGTACCGCCCGATGTGGTGATCGGTTCCTCGACTTCGGGTTTAACCATGACCGACATTCAGGCCGATTGTGCAACCCCTGAACGCTGTGTTATCGGACACCCGTTTAATCCGCCCTATCTGCTGCCGTTGGTTGAGATCGTGGGGGGCAGGTCGACCGATCCGGCAGCCGTCGCATGGGCGGGGGCATTTTATGAGAGCGCTGGCAAAGCGCCTTTGATTATGAAAAAGGAAATTCCCGGGTTTGTGGCAACCCGCCTGCAAGAGGCGCTGTGGCGTGAGGCGCTGCATATGGTGGCCAATGGCGAGGCGTCCGCCGCCGATATTGATACGGCTTTGATCAACGGCCCGGCGCCGCGCATGGCCATTCAAGGCCAATGTATGGCATTTCATGTGGCCTGCGGGGCAGGCGGTATGGCGACCAACCTCGATCAGTTTGGACCGGCACTGAAATTGCCATGGACCAGACTTGACGCGCCCGAATTGACCCAGCAATTGCGCGACCGCATGGTTGATGGGTGCAACGAAATGGCGGCGGGGCGCAGATTTGAAGACATGGCCGCCAAGCGCGACCAGCAGATTGTTGCGGTATTAAGGGCAATTCGCGATACGTCGTAAAATTGGTTTCAAAACGCTGGGTGAGATAAAAAACCATTGAGGGTGAACCAATAGGTGTCCAAGCTTTTAGACCTCTGCTGGCTTTTAACTGATTATGCCCACAGGTAACCCGGCTCAAGATTAAAAGAATTACGGATGGGTGTCTTTAGACTTGTTTCCGGTCCTGTTACACTCACACACGGAGATGCCGTTCAGGGGCTGGTTTGACAACGGGGTCCTGAGGAATTTCTGACACGTCTTTAACGTTCGGAGCGAATGTCTATGCTACATTATGCATTTTTACTAGCACTTATGGTTTTTGGTGTATCTAGTGCTGGGTTTGCACAATCTATAAACGTAACAGACGCAGAGGCGGAACAAGCCCCTCAAACAAAAATAGCCGCGGCAAAGGCAAACGAGGATATTGCGAAAATAGACGATGTTTCCACATTGCTCCGTGGTGTGTTGGCGTTTGAATGTAAACTTGGTGGCGACAGTTTTCCATTGGTTTTGCTGGAAAAAAGAAAAGGCTGGACGATGCCATCCGCCCCCGATTTGGTATTGACCGAAATTGATGACGGCTTTGCGTTTAATCAAAGTGATGACCCCTTGTATTTGGGTTTTTTAAAAGAGCGAGTTGGCCAATGGAAATTGACCGAACTGGATGACGGCGGGATTACCACGGGAACCTGTGAAGAACGGGATGAAATGCTGGAGGATGTGACTGAAATTATCGCACCGAGAATATTGCAGAACGCCCTGGACCTTCAGAACCGGGTGGCCGAGGCCGAGGACCGTATGGCCGCGATGCAAAGTCGGCTTGACGGGGCGGGGCTGGCCCTGTGCAAAGAACCGCCCTTAGATGAAACCGTTGCCAATAAGACCGAAAACTGCCCCACCCTGGCGCCAGAAATTGAGACGGCGTTCCCCAAAAAACCATTAGCAACAGTGAGTTTTTTTGAGTTTCCAGCAATTTTGACAGGCAATTTGAAAGGCGTGGGACGGGTGCTGGATCTTGGAATCGGGGTTCTGACACAAGACGATGGCACCAGCGTGGCTAACATCGAGACCCATATGCCGGAATTGAGCCAAGAAGTTATAGCAACAATGGGCACCTATACCGAACAGGAAGTGACCGGTCGTGAAGCGCGTGAGGTATTAGCAGAAGATTTGCGAATAACCATGAATGCAACGTTGATATCTCTGACGGGTGTGGGGGGCATCGACAAGGTACATTTCACATTCTTTGCCATAGAATAGAGACAATTATAATAGGACCGCCAAACATCGGCTCGGTACGAGAGTGGTCTTACCTGTAAAAAGCGCGTTTAAGCGGTCTTCAGCCTTAAAAGGCAGGGAACCGTCTGTCTGCCATTGTTGGTTGTGCAGATGAAACGTGTGCGGGTCCGGTGATTATATCGCGAAACGGCTTTTTGCGCCAAATCTAATAAAGCCTCCGGGTGTTGAAATTGCCCGAGTGGGTTTGGTTTATGTATCAAATTTGACAGAACAAGCGCTTCAATTTTTTAGCGATGTTTTATAAAATTATATGGAAAAATTTATCAGCGTTGTTCCCGGTTACAACGGGACATAAATAAATTCGCCGTGGCGTTACCCAACAGATGCGCAAAATCACAACAACGGGTTGACTGTGGCGAAAACGATTTGAGGATTATCCGTTCCTGCAGATTTACCCGTCGCGTTTTATTGGATTATTTCTGAGCATACCGTGTCAGAATTGGATATAGCAGGCGGGAAAAGCGGACGTCTAATGCCCCCTCAAGAGGCGATAAACAGGCCGGTGACCCAAACGTGTTGGTCGGGCGATGTCACTGCCGAGTCTTTGGTCGGTGGAATTACCAATCACGATATTCTGGTTCGTGATCAAAATAAAAAATATGGTGTGCGGCTTGGTCAAGATATCCCCAAGCATATGGTGATGCGGTAGAATGAATTGGCAACCAGCCGCGCGGCACAGGCCGCTGGTGTCTCGCCTGCTGTGGTACATTCCGAGCCGGCGCTGATGGTGCTTGAGTATATCGACAGCACCCCACTTGCCGAAGCTGATTTGAGCGATGCGGCTACTCTGGGCCGTGTGATTGATTTAATCAAGCGCGCGCATGTGCGTATTCCTGAACATCTGCGCGGCCCGGCGCTGAGTTTTTCGGTCTTTCACATTTTGCGCGATTACGCCGCAACGCTGCGCGAGCAGGGCTCTGCGCATCAACAAGCACGCCTCGGCGGATTGTCACAACACGCCGCTGCGTTAGAGCGCGCTGTTGGGGCGGTCGATCTGGTGCTTGGCCATAATGACCTTTTGCCTGAAAACGTCCTGCGTGCCGGACAGAAGTACTGGTTGATTGATTGGGAATATGGTGGCTTTAATTCGCCCTTGTTTGATTTGGGGGGACTGGCCAGCAATTGCGACCTCGCACGAGAGGCCGAAGCGATGATGTTGCAGTGCTATTTTGAAACCGTGCCGGACGCCGGTCTGTGGCGGCGCTATGAGGTGATGAAATGCGCCTCTTTGCTGCGCGAAACTCTGTGGAGCATGGTCAGTAAGATCACCTCAAACATTGACTTTGATTATAGCGCCTATACGGCTGTGACCCTCGACCGCTTTGAGAACAGCTTTGCGCAATTCACCCAACAAGGAAATGTCTTATGACCAATTTTCCAAGCGCTGCCAGGCCGTCATTGTGGGTGGCGGGATTGTGCGCTGCTCAACGGCCTATCACTTGTCGCGTCTGGGGTGGGATGTGGTGTTGCTTGAACGCGCCAAGCTGACCTCGGGCACAACCTTTGACGCTGCTGGTCTGGCGGGGCAATTGCGGTCTAGCGCCAATATTACCCAGTGTTTGGCTATTCGGTTGATCTTTACAAGACGCTTGAACAAGAAACCGGGCAGGCGACGGGCTGGAAGATGAACGGAGGCTTGCGTCTTGCGTGCAATCAAGAGCGCTGGACCGAGGTCAAACGCCAAGCCACAACTGCGCATTCCTTCGGGCTTGATATGCAGCTGCTGACCCCACGTGAAGCCCAGGATCTCTGGCCTTTGATGGTTGTGGATGACGCGGTTGGTGCGGCATTTTTGCCCACAGATGGTCAAGCCAACCCCTCCGATATCCCCTTGTCACTGGCCAAGGGTGCACGGATGGCGGGGGCGCTGATATATGAGGATGTCAAGGTCACACGGATTGATGTTGACAAGGGGGTGATCAAAGGGATCGAGACCTCTCAGGGGTATATCTCTTGCGGTGTGGTGATTGCCTGTTGTGGTCAGTGGACCCGCGACTTTGCCAGATGTGTTGGCGTGAATGTGCCGCTCGTGTCGGTAGAACACCAATATATGGTCACCGAACCTATCGCTGGTGTGTCGCCGGATATGCCTACTCTGCGCGATCCCGACAGGTTGACCTATTACAAGGAAGAAGTTGGCGGTCTGGTGATGGGTGGCTCTGAGCCAAACCCGATTATGTGGGCCAAAAAGGGGCTTCCAAAGGGCTTTCACTGTCAGTTACTGGAAAGCAATTTTGACCATTTTGAACCGATAATGGAACAGGCGCTGGGGCGGGTTCCGGCTTTGCAAACGGCAGGTGTCAAGATGCTGACCAATGGGCCGGAAAGTTTACGCCCGAGGGTAATTTCATCTTGGGCGAAGCGCCTGAGTTGAAAAATTTTTACGTCCGCGCCGGCTTTAACGCCTATGGAATTGCCGCTGGCGGCGGGGCGGGGATGGCGCTGGCCGAATGGGTGGCAAATGCTGGACCGCCCTATGATCTTTGGGCCGTCGATATAAGGCGTTTTGGCCGGCCGCATTTTGACACCGATTGGGTGCGTGCGCGCACGTATAAAGCTTATGGTAAGCATTACACAATGGCCTGGCCCGCAGAAGAGCATGACAGTGGATGTCCATGTCGGAAATCGCCACTATATGAAAAGCTAAAAGCGGATGGCGCAGTTTTTGGCGAAAAACTTGGCTGGGAACGGCCCAATTTGTATGCGGACCCTGATGCGGCCGAGCAACAGCGTGATATCTATACGTTTGAACGCCCCAACTGGCATGCCGCAGTAGGCCGTGAGCACCGTGCTGCGCGCGAGGCCGCGGTGTTGTTTGATCAGACATTCTTGGGCAAGTTCGTGCTCAAGAAGCCGGATGCCGAGGCGGCGCTGAACTGGATTGCCGCCAATGATATGTCCAAACCCGTGGGGTCGCTGGTCTATACCCAGATGCTGAACGACCAAGGTGGTATTGAATGTGATCTTACCTGTGTGCGGATGGCTGAAACGAATATTATATTGTTACCGGCACCGGCTTTGTAACGCATGATTTTGATCATATCAGTAAAAACATACCGGCTGGGATGAATGCACAATTGGTGGATGTGACCTCTGCCTATGCGGTTTTGTCATTGTTTGGACCGAACGCCCGCCCGATCCTGCAAGCGATCACCAGCGATGATATCAGCAATAATGTGTTGCCTTTTGGCGCGGCGAAAACCATCGGCATTGCAGGCTGTCCGGTCTCAGCGCTTCGGGTCAGCTATGTTGGCGAACTGGGATGGGAATTACATCTGCCGACGGAATATGCAGCCGCTGTCAATGATGCGATCGATCATGCGGGAGCGATACACGCCCTGCGCAATGCAGGTTACCGCGCGATTGAAACTCTGAGATTGGAGAAGGGATTTCGGGCGTGGTCTGCCGATATCGGACCCGATCATAAATCATTTGAAGCCGGGCTGGGGTTTGCGGTCAAACTTGACACCAATCTGGCCTTTAAGGGCCGTGATGCGTTGATGGCGCAGGCATCGGACGGAGTGAAAAAGCGGATGACAATTTTCACCACTGCGCCGGATGTGATCTTGTTAGGTCGCGAGACGATCTATCGCAACGGAGTGCGGGTTGGCGGCTTAGTTCGGCCGGGTTTGGCCATACCATCGGCAAATCGATTGGCATGGGCTTTGTGCGCAGCAATCAGGTAATCGATCGCAATTTCATATTATCAGGCACCTATGAATTAGAAGTGGCAAGCCAGCGGGTTCCCTGTAAGGCGCAACTGTCGCCGCTCTATGATCCGGAAATGTTGAGGGTCAGGGGGTAAAGATACGCTTATCAGCGTCCAACAGAGCGCATCTCTGCTGTGCGGTCGCCTGTTGGTCAAGGTCAAGATGCCATTCCAATCAAAATGGTGCCAGTTGCAACGATCCCCGCTGCCACAAGGCGGCGGATCTTTGGCCCCTCTCCAAACCAAATGACACCAATCAGCGCGGCGAATATTACTGATGTTTCGCGTAGGGCCGAGACCGTGCCCAAAGGCGCTTCAGTCTTTACATAAAGCACCAGCGCATAGGCCGTGGCCGACAGAACGCCGCCGATGAATCCAAGCGTACAGGTTTTTATCGGCATCGCTCTCACCCGCGCCCACCGGGTTGTGAAGATATACAATGCAACGCAAGCCTCGGCGGTGAACAACCATCCGATATAGCCCATTACATTTTTTGACAGCCGTACGCCGACACCGTCGACGAGCGAGTAGGCCGCCACAATAGCTGCGACAATAACTGCCGCGGCAACCGATATTTTTGGCAGCCCCGTTTTGAAAATACCCTGTGACAGGATCATCACCCCCGCCGAGACCGAGAAAATACCCAGCCACGCCAAGGCGGGCAGCGCTTCACCGATCCAAAGTTGCGCCCCTAGCGCCACCAAGACCGGGGCCAAACCCCGGGTGATGGGATAGACAAGGCTCAGATCTCCCTTTCTATAGGCGAGATTTAAGAAATAATAATATCCCCAATGGATCAGAGTTGAGGCAATTATATAGGGGGCTGCGTCCCATCCGGGCAGTGGTGCCAGCGCTGCTATGGCGATACCCGGCACCATATGGCCCAGTGCAATCAGGCCCAGCACAATCGTCTTGTCGCCTGACCCTTTGACCAAAG
>ERZ802830.2249-NODE-2249-length-17673-cov-9.55676_pt1 | contig 17673 bp, 13 predicted proteins | sample MGYA00345654_ERZ802830 | MGnify/ENA primary metagenome ERZ802830 (study PRJEB30503, sample SAMEA104212375) | marine metagenome | biome: Westerlies Biome; feature: [SRF] surface water layer (ENVO:00010504) within the epipelagic zone...; material: water...
TAGTCATTGCAGAGATGTTGTTGCAGCAGTTTCAAAAGCAGGTGGAATGGGAGTTTTGGGTGCTGTAGGCCTTACACCAGAAAAGCTAGAAATAGAGTTAAGTTGGATTGACGAAAACGTAAATGGTAAACCATATGGAGTAGACGTATTAGTACCTAATTCATATGTTGGTAAAGGAGAAAACCTTACCACTGATGACTTGAGAGCTATGATTCCTCAAGAACATAGAGAGTTTAGAGCTGATATTCTAGAACAACATAATATAGATTCATCAGATCTTAGAAATGATTCTGAATCTCACAAAGCAGAACAAGATTCAAATCAAGTTTTAGGTGCAGGACTTGATGGTGCAAAAGAGGTTTTGGAAGTAGCCTTTTCACATCCAATCGGCCTTGTTGCTAATGCATTAGGGGTACCGCCAAAGTGGATGTTAGATATGGGGAAAGAAAATAATATCCCTGTTGCTGCTCTTGTCGGTGCAAAGCAACATGCCGTAAAACAAGCTGAAGCTGGAGTGGATATTATAGTTGTATCTGGAACAGAGGGAGGCGGTCATTGTGGAAGTGTTTCAACAATGGTTTTAGTCCCTGAAGTTAGAAGAGCTCTTAAACCTTACGGAGATGTTCCTATTTTGGCTGCTGGTGGTATTTGTACTGGAGAACAGATGGCTGGAGTAATGGCAATGGGAGCTGATGGAGTTTGGTGTGCATCAGTATTTCTTCCAACAATAGAAGCTGAAACCTCAGATAATATTAAAGAAAAACTTGTTGCTGCATCTTCAAGTCATACTGTTAGATCAAAAAGCAGGACTGGGAAACATTCAAGACAGCTAAGTTCGCCATGGGTTGAAGCTTGGGAAGATAAAGATGCTCCAGAACCATTACCAATGCCACTACAAACTATGGTTAGCGAACCAGCTCTAAAAAAAGTTGCTGATCAAGCTGCTATAGGGCATGAGGGAGCTAAACAGTTAGAAACATATTGGGTTGGTCAAGGAATTGGGTTGGTAGACGAAACAATTGGTGCAGGACAAACAGTTCAAAAATTTAAAGAGGAATTTATTCAGTCATATGAGCGAATTAATGAATTCTTTGATGATTAAATAATATATTGAGCATAATTTAATTGTTTACTTATAAAGTTTTTCTTAAGAAATCTTTAACTATATTAAGTTTGTTTTTATTAGCGGTCTTTATCTGGATACTTATAAAGTATTTCAAACCTATAGAAAAAATTAAAATTAAATCTTCTCTTTACGATGAGGTTCAAATTTTAAAAATTGATGGTACAACTTTTAGAGATCTAAATAAAAATAATAAATTAGATATTTATGAGGATCATAGACTTAGTTCTCTAGAAAGGAGTGAAGATCTTCTTAGTAAGATGCACCTCGAAGAAAAAATTGGTCAAATGTTTCATCCACCTTTTATTCTTAGACCAGATATTTGGATGTTTATTTATGAAATGGCCATTAGAGGTAACAAATCAACAGAATCACAAATTCTTTTTGATAATATTTCTCATTTTAATCTATACGGAAGTCCCAGTCCCCAAGAATTAGCAGAGCAGATAAATGACTTTCAAAAATTTGCTTCAAGAACAAGATTAGGTATTCCAATTACTATAAGCTCTGATCCCATTCATGAAGTACCTAAAGGAGGTGGAGTTGCTTCTTTTTCAATAGATGGATTTTCAAAATGGCCTTCTCAGCTTGGATTTGCAGCTACAAATAATCCACAAATAATCCAAAATTTTGCTGAGATAGCGAAAAAAGAATATCTTGCTGTGGGAATTAGAACTGCTCTTCATCCTATGTCTGACTTAGCAACAGAACCTCGATGGGCGAGAAATTTTGGAACGTTTGGGTCCAATGCAACATTATCAAATGATATGACTCTATCCTACATGAAAGGATTTCAAGGTAGTAAGATAAATAGTCAAAGTGTTCTAACAATGGTTAAGCATTTTCCTGGTGGCGGCCCTCAAGAAAAAGGATTAGATCCTCATTTGTTTAGTGGCAAAAACCAAATATATCCAGGTAACAATTTTGATTATCATCTAGTGCCTTTCAAAGGTGCTATTGAAAATAATTTAAAAGTGATTATGCCCTACTACGGAATTCCTGTATCTCAAACAAATGAAGATGTGGCGATGGCATATAACAAATATATTCTTACTAACTTGCTCAGAAAAGAGCTTGGTTTTAATGGAGTAATTTGTTCAGATTGGGGAATCATAACAGGAAGGCACTGGGGAGTGAGCTCTCTATCAATAAGCGAGAGGTATGAAAAGTCCATTAATGCAGGTATTGATCAATATGGAGGTGAAACAGATACTTCTTTTTTACTTGAACTTGTTAAAGATAAAAAAATTTCAGAAAAAAGGATTAACAAATCTGTAAAGAGAATCTTAATAAATAAATTTGAATTAGGCTTATTTGACAATCCATACGTGGATGAAAGTGAAGTTAAATATAAGGTTAATTCAAAAGAAAATATTGAAGCTGGACTTGTAGCGCAAAGAAAATCTTTGGTTTTACTTGAAAATGATGGAGTATTGCCATTAAAGAAAAATACAAAAATATTTATAGATGGATTGGATACAAAAGTTGGCGAAAAATTTGGTGATGTTGTTAATGGGCCATCAGAAGCAGATGTTATCGTAATGTATATTCATACAGTCTTTAATGGCAATCAAGAGTCTGGTCTTAATAGAGTATTTGATAATTTCCTAAGCACCTTGTTTCCGAATGGTGACTTAAACTTTAATGATGATATTAAAACAAAGATTAAAAATTACTCTGCAGATAAAAAGTTAATTGTTGTTGTAGATTTGAATAGACCTGCAATTTTAGAAGATATAAAAAACAGTTCTGCTGCATTGATTGGTACTTTTGGAGTTTTAGATGAAATTATTTTTGAAGGAATATTTGGAAAGTTTAGTCCTTCAGGAAAACTTCCATTTGAAATACCTTCGTCAATGAAATCTGTGGAAAATCAAAAAGAAGACTTGCCTGATGATACTTTAGATCCAACCTATGAGTATGGATATGGAATTAGCTATTAACTAATATTTTTTCGAGCTTTGAACTCAAGTACTGTTGCATTAATACAATACCTTGGCATTCCATTTGGTCCATCATCAAATACATGACCTAAATGAATATCAGATGATGCTGATCTTATTTCTGTTCTCCTCATACCATAACTATTATCTGGCAACTCATACACGGAGCCATCTACTGGCTTAGTAAATGAAAGCCATCCTGAACGAGAAACAAACCTGTCTTTAGTATCAAATAACGCTTCCCCACTCAATTTATCTACAAAAATTCCATCAGGGGTATTCTTGAAAATTTGATATTCCTTGCAGAATCTTGAATCGGTCCCTTTATTAAAAGCAACATTATAAGCTTCGGAATTTCCTAACTTAAATTTACCAAGAATTTGATAGAAATCTTTAGGATCTATGTATCCTTGATGTGCAAAAACTTCTTTTCCGTCTTCTAAAAATATTATTGATGGAGTCGCCCATGTAGGAGATATAATTTGCAATCCATGAAGCTGATCTGATGTTCTGTGTGACATTTGAATACTACCCTTATAGTTATCAGTGACATCATTCTTAAGTTTTTCACAATATGGGCAATAGTCTTGAGAATCTAAAATCAATATTTGCTTTCCTGCTAGTAGATATGAATTATCCAAAATATTTTTTTCTTTTTGATCAAAAACAATTCCTGTAGAGAGATCTGGACAGTAACCATTTGGATTTTTCTTTAAATAGTCTTGATGATAATCCTCAGCAAGATAAAAATTATCTAGCTGTTCAAGTTTTGTTTTTATTTTTCCATACCCACCTTCATTAAGAAGTATTTGATATTTATTTATCAATTCTTCAGCAAGGTTTTTTTGAGAATCATTTACAAAAAGGATGGTAGATCTATATTGTGTTCCAATATCATTGCCCTGTCTGTTGATCTGGGTTGGATCGTGACTTTCAAAAAAATGTTTCAAAATCATCTCTAAACTTAAAGCATTACTATTAAAAGTAATCTTTACAACTTCGGCAAAGTTGTTTTCATTAAATTTATTCTTAAACTGGATGATAGATCTATAATTTGGCTTCACTCCATAACCATTTGCATATCCAGATTCTGCATCAATAACTCCTTCGATTTGTTCATACCCTTTTTCAGCACCCCAAAAACAACCTGATCCAAGATATATTGTCTGAACATGATTAGTTTGATTAGCATAGACACTATTAGCTAAAACAATAACTAAAAAATTAATAAATGCTTTATTGATCTGGTTCATATTTATATTCCTTACTTTTTATGAAAGCTGGTCTCGAAAACAAGTTTTCACTCCATCTCTTAATATTTGGTTTTAAAGCTTGTTTAATGTCTAGAGCTCCAGCTAAATTAATTGCATAACTTACACATATATCTGCCAATGTAAAACGATTTGAACATAGAAAATCTTTACCTTCCAGCGATTTTTCTAGAAGCTTTAATCTAGAAACAAACCATCGGGAATAGCCTTCAACCGCAGCATCAGCCACTCCTGGTTCCTGAAATTTATAACGTAAAACAACAGTTTGTGGAAATGTTAACGTAGCATCAGAATGAAATAACCAATTTAAATATTGAGGATAATCTTGTTCATCTGATTTAACTTGTAAATCTGTAGGTCCGTATTTTTCAACTAAATATTGAGAAATGGCAACAGACTCTGTCATTTCAACTTCTCCATCTATCATAAATGGAATGGTTCCAAGAATATTAATATCTAAATATTCTTTCATAAACACTCTTGGAGGAAAAGGCATCATTATTAATTCGTAATCAAGGCCCATTTCTTCAGCAGTCCAAATTGGCCTTACTGCTCTAGAATTTTCTGTGCCATAGATTTTAATCATAGAAGCTAAATATTTTACAACTTTTTAGTGGTAATATTAATGAGAATATATTACCATTATCGACCAATCAGCAATTTTTAATATGAAAAAAAACAATATTTCACCAAAATTAAAATCGAATTTAGATACTAAATCTGATCAATATATAAAAAATAAAGAAATGATGCTTGAAAAACTTAAGTTTCTTGATGGACTTCTTGACTTAGCAGAAATTGGAGGAGGAATTCATCACCACGAACGTTTGGCAAAAAGAGGAAAAATGCCTGTAAGAGAAAGAGTATTAAATGTTCTTGATCAAGATAGTCCTTTTTTAGAAATTCAACCATTTGCGGCTTATGGGACAAACAACTATAACGTAGGTGGTGGTTGTGTCTCAGGAGTTGGTATTATTTCTGGAGTTGAATGCATGATATTTGCCAATGATCCATCTGTAAAAGCTGGTGCAATGACAGTATATGTAGCTGAAAAATGGAAAAGAGCTATTGAAATTTCTAGAGAAAACAAAATCCCATTCATAAGTTTTGTGGAGTCTGCTGGAGGAGATTTAAGTGTTGGAAATAATAAAAGTGATACGCCTCCAATATCGCAAAGCCTGCAACAAAGTCATTTTGCCTCAACTGGTAGATTTTTTTATGAAATGACTGAATTATCAAAATTAAGAATACCAGTAATTTCTGTTGTCTTTGGGTCATCTACAGCTGGAGGCGCATATCAACCTGGAATGTCTGATTATAATATTTTTATTAAAGATCAATCCAAAGCATTTCTTGCAGGGCCGCCACTTGTAAAAATGGCAACTGGTGAAGAATCTGATGACGAAACGCTTGGTGGAGCTCAAATGCATTCTGAAGTTTCTGGTCTTTCGGATTATCTTGCAGAAGATGAAATGGATGCTTTGCGCATATGTCGAGAAGTTGTTTCACATCTTAATTGGACAAAAAAAGGCCTTGAACCAACTTATAAAGCAACTGAACCAGAATACGACAAAGATGAAATTCTTGGTATTTTAAGTGAAGATTTAAAATCTGCGGTGGATATTAAAGAAATTATTGCCAGATTTGTTGATGGTTCAAAATTTGAGGAATTTAAACCTCTATATGGATCATCATTGGTATGTGGTTGGTCTACGGTTCATGGATATCAAGTTGGTATATTAGGAAATAATGGTCCAATTTATCCCGAATCAGCTGAGAAAGGAGCAAGTTTCATACAGTTATGTAATAAAAGAAATATCCCATTAATATTTTTACATAATGTAACTGGATTCTTAGTTGGTAAAGATTTTGAAAGGCAAGGTATTATAAAAAAAGGCTCTCAATTAATTAATGCTGTTTCAAATTCTATGGTTCCACATATAACCTTTATTGTAGGTGCATCATATGGAGCAGGCACTTATGCAATGTCGGGAAAAGCATTTAATAACAGATTTACATTTTTGTGGCCAACAGCAAAGATTGCAGTTATGGGCCCTGAGCAAATGGCTGGTGTAATGTCTATAGTCAGAAAGGCGAAAGCAAAAAGAGACGGAAAAAAGTTTGATGTAAAAGCCGATAAGCAATTACAAGAAATGGTAATAGATTTCTTAGAGAAGCTTTCGCATGGTCTTGTCGCAAGCAGCATGCTTACAGATGATGGAATCATAGACCCAAGAGATACCAGAGACATTATTGGTTTTTGTTTATCAGTAGTAAATAATGAACTAGTTGAGGGTGCTAAAGAATATGGAGTATTTAGACTATGATTTTTAACTCGTTATTGATTGCAAATAGAGGCGAAATTGCATGCAGAATCATTAAAACTGCAAAAGAAATGGGCATACGTTCAATTGCCGTATATGTTGATGCTGATAAAGATGCTCTTTTTGTAGAACAAGCTGATGAATCTGTTCGTTTAGAGGATGGTGGCTACCTTGATGGAAATCAGATAATAAATGCTGCTAAAGAAGCAGGAGCACAAGCAATTCATCCTGGTTATGGTTTTTTATCGGAAAATGCTTCATTTGCTAGAAAAGTAAAAAAAGAGGGAATTATCTGGGTTGGCCCTTCTGCAAATGTTATTTCTGTGATGGGAGATAAGCTAAAAGCGAAAGATCTTGCTATTAAAGCTAATGTACCTACCCTACCAATGACATCAAAGCCAGCTGAAGCTAAAAATATAGGATATCCATTGTTAATAAAAGCTGCTGCAGGTGGTGGTGGAAAAGGAATGCGAATAGTAAATAGTCAAAAAGATCTTAAAGAATCTATTACAAGCGCACAAAGAGAAGCAAAAAATGGATTTAATGATGAGAGGATATTTATTGAGAGATATGTAGAAAAATCTAGACATATTGAAATCCAAATTCTAGGCGATAAAGATGGAAATGTGATTCATTTAGGTGAAAGAGAATGTTCAATCCAAAGGAGACATCAAAAGATTATTGAAGAGTCACCCTCACCTAGAATTTCAAAAGAAATTAGAAATCAAATGGGAGAAGCAGCAGTAAAATTAGCAAAAAAAATTAAGTATGAATCAGCTGGAACAGTTGAATTTCTATTTGATGATAAAACTAAAGAATTTTGGTTTTTGGAAGTAAACACAAGATTGCAAGTTGAGCATCCTGTTACAGAAGAAGTTACTGGAATAGATTTAGTAAGTGAACAGTTAAAAATCGCTAGAGGTGAATCTATTCAATTTACTCAAGAAGAAATTGAATGGAATGGTTGGTCTATAGAAGCAAGATTATATGCAGAAGATCCTGATAATGATTTTTTACCAGCAATTGGCACTTTAATTGCTTTTGAGCAGGATGATACAGCTGAAGCACGTTGGGATACTGGAGTTACTTCAGGTACAAAAGTTGGTACTGATTTCGATCCAATGCTTGCAAAGGTCATTTCATATGCAAGTAATAGAACCGATGCTGCAATGAAACTTGCAAAAGCTCTCGAATCGGCTCACATAGGAGGAGTCAAAACAAACAGGGATTTTTTAATTAATTGTTTAAAATCAAAAGCGTATATCGATGGAGATACAACAACTGATTTTATTGAAAGAGTTAATCCTGATAGGAAATTGATTCTATCTGATCATCGATTAGAACATGTTCTAGCCATTGCTGCGTTATGGATACAGCAAGAAAATAGAAATGCTTCACAAGTTTCAAAATTTATGCCTTCTGGTTGGACTAATGGGAGATTACCTAATAGAAAAAATATTTTCGAATACGAAGGAAATGAGTATGTGGTTGAGTACAAACAAAATAGAGAGGGAAATTTTATTTTTTCTTCTAATAAAAGTGCCACTATTTACTCAGCTGATAGCAACGGAATGGATGTTTCATTTAACAATAAAAGACATTACTCAAGAGTTACATTGTCAAAAAATAAAATACTAGTTCATATGCCTTATGGTGATGTGATGTTAGATATTAAACCAAGGTTTGTTATACCTGGAATGGAGGTCACTGCTGGTGGTCTTGTTGCACCAATGCCTGGAAAAGTAATAGATGTAAAAGTTAAAAAAGGTAAGAAAGTTAGGGCTGGGGATACATTAGTTATTCTTGAGGCTATGAAAATGGAACACTCAATAAAAGCATCTGAAGATGGAACGGTTTCTGAGCTTTTAATTTCTTTGAATGACCAAGTAGAAAATGGTGCCCTTCTCATGGTGGTTAAGTAAATATATGCAAGAACTTGGTTATCAAAATAGCATTGTTAACAAAAGATCAAGAATTTATACAAAAAAGCATCATCAGACTATGGAAGCATTGGAAATACTCTTGGAGGCCGGTGTACCTGAGCTTACGATGTCTGAAATTGCTAAAAAACTTAAGATATCTTTAAGAACTCTATATGAAATAGCGCCAAGTAAAGATCAACTTATTTTAATGACGATGGATAATATCCTAAGAAAGTTAGGAAAGCATGCTCTTGATTCTGTTTCTAGCAATGATTCACCAATAAAAAAATTAGAAGAATATTTATTTATTGTTAATCAAGCTGTAGGACCAAAATTTGATTCTTTCTTAAAAGGTATTGAGAAGATTAATGGTTCAAAAAAGATGGCTGATTATCATGAGGAGTTTATTTCAAAATATACACAAAAGCTGTTAGAAGAAGCTATTAAAAGAAAAGAAATAAAAAAAATTGATACTAAGGCATTTGCAATACTGCTAAGCGGCATAGGCAGAGAATTTTTAAAAGAAAAAAATAGAAATTCTATTAACTTATCACCAGAAGACTCTGCAAACTCTATAACCAGTATTATTTTAAATGGTATTAAACTAGAAAATTAAATGGCGGACTCAATTATTAAGATTGCTAATTGTAGTGGTTATTATGGCGACAAATTGTCTGCTGCAAATGATCTAGTAGAGGGTGGTCCTATTGATGTACTTACAGGTGACTATTTAGCAGAGCTAACAATGGCTATTCTTTATGGTCAAAAGCTCAAAAGAGGAGATGATAGAGGTTACGTTGGAACCTTTTTAAAACAGATAAAAGAAGTTGCAGCTAAATGTAAAGATAAAAACATTAAAATAGTTACTAATGCTGGTGGTTTAAATCCAAAATCAATGGCAGACGAAATAAAAAAGATTCTTGAAGAGCAATCTTTAGATATGTGTGTTGCTTATATTGATGGCGATGATTTGTTACCAAAAATATCTGATCTTAATAAAGCCGGTGAAAAATTCACAAATATTGATAAAGGTGAGAATTTAAATGATTCAGAATATACACCCCTTACAGCAAATGCCTATCTTGGAGCATGGGGTATTAAAGAAGCATTAGATAGAGGTGCTGATATTGTAGTATGTCCAAGAGTTACAGATGCTGCTGTTGTCATTGGCCCTGCAGCGTGGAAATTTAACTGGCAAAGAAATGATTATGATGCACTTGCAGGAGCTCTTGCGGCTGGGCATATTATTGAATGTGGATGCCAAGCAACAGGCGGAAATTATGCATTTTTTAAAGAAGTTCCAAGTTTCGATAATGTAGGTTACCCAATTGCAGAAATTCTTGAAGATGGAAGTTTCTATATTACAAAACATCCTGGCACCGGTGGTCTTGTTTCGAAAGGAACTGTTACAGCACAACTTTTATATGAAATAAGTTCGCCTGCGTATATAAATCCTGATGTTGTCAGTCATTTTGATACTCTAAAAATTGAAGATATTGAAAAAGATAAGGTATATGTATCTGGATGCAGGGGAAGCTCACCACCAAAAGAACATAAGGTTTGTATTAATCTTGCAGGAGGATACAGAAATGGTATGGAAATAATACTTACTGGTTTGGATATAGATGCAAAGGCTAAAGTTTTTACTGATGCTTTGTTTAACTCTGTTGGAGGCAAAGATCAATTCGATGAGGTTTCTATTGAGCTTCATAGAACCGATAAAGAAAATCCCTCTAGTAATGAAGAAGCAATGGCCTCCCTGTTAGTATCGGTAAAGTCTATGGATCCTGAATTGGTTGGAAGACTATTTAGCGCAAAAATTATTGAATTAGCCTTAGCGAACATACCTGGTTTCTTTGCTCAAGGTGGAGTTAAATCTAGTGGGCCAGTAATTGTTTACTGGCCAGCGCTTGTTGATAGTAAGCATATTAAAGAATTTGTTCATGTGAATGATGAAAATATAGAAATTTTACCTACCAGCCAACTAAAATTTGAGGAGATTTATTATCAAAAAGAGCCATTTGAATTAGAAGAAATAGAATCTGGAACAGAAACAGAGATTTATTTTGGTGATATATACGGAACAAGGTCTGGAGATAAAGGAGGTTGTGCTAACCTAGGTGTATGGTCCAAAAACCAAAAATCGTATTCTTTTTTATATAATTATTTAACGGTCAATAAATTAAAAGAATTATTACCAGATTTAAATGATTACAAGATTGAGAGGTATGAATTAGCAAATATTAATTCTCTTAATTTTTATATCCATGATATTTTACAAGATGGAGTGTCTTCAAATAATAGAAAAGATGGACAAGCGAAGTCGTTGGGTGAATATTTAAGAGCAAAAAAAATTATGGTTCCTAAGAGCATAATTGGAGAAATGTATAAATGAAGAGTTTATCTTTAGAAGGTCTTATTTTTGAAGCAACAAAGATTGATATTAAAAATAATATTATGACCATTACTCTTGATAGGCCTGAGAAAAAAAATGCATTAAATAATGCAATGATGAATGAAATTAATTATGCGCTAGCTTATGCAAAACAAGAAAAATCTATAAGGGTTATATGTATTGCTGCAGAGGGAGATATTTTCTGTGCTGGTGCTGATTTATCACAAACAGTGTCTGAATCAAATGTTCCAAAGCTTGAAAATGCAGATGATATTAGCATTTCGTTAAGGCATATATATAAGCCGGTTGTTTGCAAAATACAAGGCTCTGTTCTTGCAGGAGCTCTTTTAATTGTTACAAATGCCACTCATGCGATTGCATCAAAAGAGGCTTCATTCTCAGCTCCTGAAATTCATCGTGGCTTGTGGCCGTTTATGGTGATGGCTGGATTATTTAGAGTAATGCCAAGAAGAGCAGGTTTAGACTTTATAATGAGAGGAAAGCCTATTGATTCAAAAAAAGCTCAAGAATGGGGTTTAATTAATGAGTATGTTAATCGAGATGAGCTAGATAAAAGAGTGGATGAATTAACTAAAGAACTTGCAAGTTTAGCTCCAAAAACAATGCAGCTTGGTCTTAAAGCATATGAGAAACAAGATTCAAAAAGTTTTGATGAAGCTCTGCCATACTTAAAAGAACAAATTTCAGAATGTTTTAAAAGTGAAGATGCAAAAGAAGGCATAACGGCTTTCTTAGAAAAAAGAAAACCTAATTGGGATAAATAAGGAGAGTCTATGAATTTAAGCTATGGACCAGAATATGAAGATTTTAAAAAAGAGGTTCAAATATTCTGTTCTAAATATTCAGGTATAAACTTCTCAGATACATCAAAAGTCCCTCTTGCTGGGACCTTTAAATCTGATGGGCCAACGATGACAAGATCAAAATGGCAGAAAACTTTAATTGATAAGGGTTATTTTGCTAGATCAATACCTAAAGAATATGGTGGCTATGGAGGAGAAAGTGATGTGATAAAGAATAGAATAATTGCATCTGAATTCGCTTTAGCAAACATACCACCTGCAATGGGTGGGCAAGGTATTGATATGCTAGTGCCAACTTTATTAGAGCTCGGTACAGAAGAACAAAAACAAAAATATATTAAACCTACACTTCATGGCAAAATGATATGGTGTCAGGGATATTCAGAGCCAAATGCTGGAAGTGATCTTGCAAGTCTTCAAACCAAAGGAGAGGTTATTAATGATAATTGGGTTATAAATGGTCAAAAGATTTGGACAAGCACAGCTCAATACTCACAAATGATGTTTTGCTTAGTAAGAACAGAACCAGAAGCGCAAAAACACGCAGGTATAAGCTACCTTCTAATTCCAATGGATACACCAGGAATTGAAATCAGGCCATTAGTTGATATGACCTTAAAGGCTGGTTTTAATGAGGTATTTTTTACAGATGTAACGATACCGAAAAAAAATATTGTTGGTGAAAGAGGTGAAGGTTGGGCTGTTGCAAATGCAACACTGGGACACGAGAGAGGTTCATTAACTAATCCAAATGCCACAATGAACAGATTGAATATGTTAATCAATAGAATGAAGGAAGAAACTATCGACGGGAGAAAGATAATTGACAATCCAGTTTACAAAGATAAATTAATGAAGCTGCAAGGAAAAGTTATTGCTTTTCAATCAAACTCACTTAGAGTTTTATCTGCAAAATTAAACAAAGGACAAGATGTAAAAATAGCAGCTATGATTCAAAAATTAGTTGGGACAGAACTTAGACATGAGCTAGAGGGACTTGGCATAGATATTATGGGTGAACTTGGTACCTTATACGAAGATAGTCCAAATCTAAGAGATGGGGGTTCCTGGCAATTTACATATATGTACTATTTAGGATTAATAATTGGTGGTGGAACTAATCAAATTCAAAAAAATATAATATCTGAAAGAGGTCTTGGTATGCCCAGAGAACCAAAAGTTCAACAAGGAGTCTGATATGTATTTTGGACTATCGGAAGATCAGGTTTTTTTTCAAGATAATGTTAGAAAGTTTCTTGAAGATCAGGCGCCTCTTGATGCTATTCGGAAAATTGCTGAAGGAAATGATTCATCATCAAAAGATGAGCTTTATCAAGGTTTAATAAATTTGGGTATTAATAATCTTTTAATTCCTGAAGATAATGGTGGATTGGGACTAGATTTACTTTTTGCTGTAGCTATAAGTCAAAGTCTTGGTGCTGGTATTGCAACCCTACCTTTTATTGGTCCTTATGTGATGGCTCCTATTGCTATAAAACATGCTGCAAACGAAATGCAAAAAAATACTTTGTTTGAAGGCATGGTAAATAATTCTATAAATTTTAGTATTGGATTTTCAGAATACTTTGGTTCGAGAGATTCAAGTGGTTTAACTTTTTCTCAAAATAAAGTAAGTGGTAAAACACTTTTTGTGCTTGATGGAGATTACGCATCACATGTAATGCTATGCAATAAGGACGGTCAAATAGGAGTTGTATCTTTAGATTCAGTTGGAGTAGAGACTATTAATCTAACAACTGTAGATAAAACAAGAATTTACCAAGAAATGAATTTTGATAATACACCTATAGAAATATTAGAAAACTCGTTAACTTCGTCTAATGCGATTGAATTATCTATAGACGCAGGAAGAATCGTTGCTGCTGCAGATTCAATTGGAGCATCTCAATATATGATTGATAAAGCAATTGAATATTCTAAAGAAAGAAAACAATTTAACAGAGTTATTGGTAGTTTTCAGGCTGTTAAACACATGTGCGCTGAAATGGCGGCAGATCTAGAACCTTGCTATTCTTTGGTATGGCATGCAGCACACAGTTTTGATAATCACGAAGCAGATTCTAGATTAATGGCCTGTCACGCTAAGTCCCATGTGTCTGAAATCTCAAAAATAATATCAAAAAAGGCTACTGAGGTTCATGGAGGAATGGGATTTACTGACTTACTGGGTTTACACTTCTGGTTTAAAAGAATTGGTCTCAATCGACATATTTTAGGTTCGCCAGAAATAGTTAGAGCAGAAGCAGCCAGAATACAAAATTTATAAAAACTATGAGACGTATTTATTTTCTAATATTTGTTTTTGCGATTAATGCCATTACCGATGACTATAACTCAATTAATTTAAGTAAAAATAAAGAAGACTTGAGTAGTGAAATATATACAAAATTAGAAAGTGATCATTATTTAAGAAATAAGGATAAGACAAATTTTAATAGAAAATATATTGAAGCTCTCATTGAAAGACTTGATAAAAATAAAAATTATTTCATGCAAGATGAAATTAATAATTTTATAGAGCGTTCTAAGTCTGATAATAAAGATGATTTTGATATTGAACTCGGATATGAATTAATCAACTTATATTTTGAAAAACTTATTCAATTTTCCAGATTTCAAATTGAATTGGTTGAAAATAACGAATTCGATTTTTTCAAAGATGAATATTTAGATATTTTTTATGAGGATAACAAATGGGCGTTAACCCCAGAAGATCTAGAAGAGTTATGGAGATTGGAAACAAAAAATGATTTATTGATTGCGAGCACTTCAGACTCATCAAGTTCAAAACCCACAGCTGATCTTGTAAAAAGATATAAAAATAGAATAAGAAGAATACATCAACAAAAAGAAGAAGATATATTTTCACTAGCTATAAATACTCTTAGCAATCAATTTGATCCACATTCTTCATATTTATCACCAAGGTCTGCTGAGGATTTTGATTTGAACATGAGCTTAAAGCTTAATGGCATAGGCGCATTATTGGGGGTTGAAGATGACTATACAAAAATTATTAGCTTAGTTCCTGGGGGTCCTGCTGAAAAGTCTGGAAAAATAAAGCCTGAAGACAGAATTGTAAAAATTAGGCAAGTAGATTCTGAAGAATTCGTTGACGTTATAGGATGGAGGATAGATGAAGTTGTAGATTTAATTAGAGGCGAAGCTGGTACTGGAGTTGAAATAGAGTTTATCTCTTTCAATTCGGAATCAGATTCAAGGAAGTTAGTTACGTTAAGAAGAGAAGAAATCAAACTAGAAGATAGAGCAGCTAAATCAAAAATCATCGACATGAATAATAATAAGATTGGGATAATTGATCTGCCCTCTTTTTACATAGACTTTGATGAATATCAAAAGAGAAATAAAAATTTTAAAAGCAGTAGTAATGATATTAAAAATATTCTAAATGAATTTAATTCAAATGAAGTAGATGCTGTAATACTTGACCTTAGAAATAATGGAGGTGGAGCTCTTATTGAGGCTAATAAAATTATTGGTCTTTTTGTTTCATCTGGGCCTACGGTTCAAGTTAAACAAAAAAGAGGTTTCATTCAACCATATGGTGATTCAAGAGCGGTTCAAGTATGGGATAAGCCATTAATAGTGCTAGTTAATAGATATTCGGCATCAGCATCAGAAATTGTTGCTGGAGCGATACAAGATTACAGAAGAGGTATTGTTGTTGGCCAAAGAACGTTTGGTAAAGGTACAGTTCAAAGTCTTGAAAATCTTTCTGAAGGACAAATAAAAATTACTGAATCAAAATACTACAGGGTTAGTGGAACGAGCACTCAAAATAAAGGCGTGCTTCCTGATATAGAGTTACCAAGTACCTGGGATATTGATTCTGTTGGTGAAAGTTCGTATCCAACTGCATTATCATGGGACGTAATAAGACCATACAGACATAAAAAGTTTAAAATTGATACAAATCTAATTAATGAGGTCATTAGTCAATTTGAATATAGACTAAGTGATGAACCAAACCTTAATTATTTAAAGAAAATTAGAAATAGGTATGATTTGAATAAGAATAAAAAACTCTTGAGTTTGAATATTGAAGCTAGAAAAACACAAAAAGAGCTCAGGAGGAACTGGCTATTAGAAATTGAAAACGAACGAAGATTGGCAATAGGCTTAAATGCTTTTATGTCTTATGATGAACTTGAAAAAAGTAAAGAGGATGAAAGCGATATAAATAATAATTCAATTAATCTTGAAGATGATTATCAATTGATAGAAACAACAAATATTATGAATGACTATTTAAATCTAAGTAAAAATACATATGCTTTCATAAACAAATAAATTATGAAGATCGTATCTTTTAACATTAATAGCATAAGAGCTAGGCCTCATCAGATTGAATATATCAGAGACGCTATTGATCCTGATGTAATTGGGCTTCAGGAAACAAAAGTGAATGATCCAGATTTCCCATTAGAAATTATTAATGATATTGGTTACCACGTTGAGTACCATGGCCAAAAAGGACACTATGGTGTTGCCATTTTAAGTAAATCTAAGCCTATAAATGTGGTAAAGGGATTTAAAGATGATACAGAAGAAGATCAAAAAAGATTTATACAAGCTACTTTTAAATATGGTGATGAAGACATAACGGTCATGAATGGTTATTTTCCTCAAGGTGAAAATATAAAACATGAAACAAAATTTCCAAAAAAAGTTAAGTATTATAAAGATCTTAAAGATCACATAGTTAGCCTTCAGAAGAAATCTTCTAATTTAATTATTATGGGAGATTTTAATGTATCACCTGAAGATATTGATATCGGTATAGGTGAAGATAATGCAAAAAGGTGGCTTAGAGAAGGTAAAACATCATTTCAACCAGAAGAAAGAGAAATGTGGAATAGCATTAAAGATTTAGGATTTATAGATACATGGAGAGTGTTAAATCCAAACGACTCTGTAACTTATTCATGGTTTGATTATAGGTCAAGAATGTTTGATCAGAATCCACAAAGAGGATTGAGAATTGATCATATTATGCTCTCAGAAAATCTAAAAGATTCTATTAATACCGTTGGCATAGATCATATTGCTCGTGCAATGGAAAAGCCCTCTGATCATTGTCCTATATGGCTTGAGCTTAATGAGTGAGATCACTTATAAGAGTCCTGAAAATATAGAAGAATTTAAAGAATACGATTTATTTAGATGGAATATACTTCGCAAACCTTTAGGTAAGGATATCAGCTCACTTAAAGATGAATATGATAAGTCTGCATTTCATCTTGTTGGCATTAAGAATAACAAAATCATTGCTTGTGGGAGACTTCATTTTAATGGAACTGATGAAGCTCAAATTAGATATATGGCGGTTTCGGAAGATCTTCAAGGTAATGGTATTGGAAAGCAAATTCTTAAATTATTAGAGGTAAATGCCATGGAAAAAAATGCTAAAAAAATAGTTTTAAATGCTCGAGACCATGCGATAGATTTTTATAGAACTTTGGGATACAAAACTGTCGAGAAATATAATGGCTCAGATACTGGCATTCCTCATACTACAATGGAAAAAGTAGATTTATCTTCTTAATCTGAAGAAATCTTTTAGCAGCTTAGAACTTTCCTCTTTTAATAAACCAAATTGATATTTAGGATTATGATTTAATTCTTTTTTATCAAAAAAATTATCTATTGATACTATGCTTCCAGTTTTTGGTTCTGATGTAGCAAATATTACAGAACTCATTCTTGCATCCACAGCAGCTTTTGCACACATGTGACAAGGCTCTAATGTTACATACATAGAGCAATCATTAAGCCTATAATTCTGAATAGTTTTCGACGCATCTCTTATTGCATTAATTTCTGCATGTG
>ERZ802830.2256-NODE-2256-length-17656-cov-7.03505_pt1 | contig 17656 bp, 16 predicted proteins | sample MGYA00345654_ERZ802830 | MGnify/ENA primary metagenome ERZ802830 (study PRJEB30503, sample SAMEA104212375) | marine metagenome | biome: Westerlies Biome; feature: [SRF] surface water layer (ENVO:00010504) within the epipelagic zone...; material: water...
ATTACAACTATTCTATTAAATAAAGTTAGTGCACTTATTTTAATTGCTTTTGTTATAAGTTTAGCAAACATTGATATTATGTATGAAATGCTAAAAAAAATAATTATAAATGATATTGTATAATTAATAAACGATGGCCAATCAAATATGCTACTAATTAATTCTGCTAGATTTGAAGAATATCTAAAAACTCCAAAAAACCCAACAAAAAGACTAATTAAATTTCCTAATTCTATTATAAAACCTCTTTTAAAACCAATTACTGATCCATAAGTAAACAAGCATAATACAATAAAGTCAAACCAATTAAAATACATTCTTTTAAGCTTAGCACTAAATTAAGAATTCATTAAAAAAGAAACTAGATTTGTTAATTAAATATGTGTAATTTAAAATCAGTTTAATATTTTTGCAATATGATAGATAAAGTCAAAATTCATTTAAAAAAAGTCAATGAATTTGAAACTAATAATTCTGAAGAGCTTCAAAATTTTAAGGTTCAGTATCTCGGTAAAAAAGGTATTTTAAATAATTTTTTTAACTCATTTAGAGATATTCCTGCAAAAGAAAAAAAAGAATTTGGCAAGGAGATAAATATTTTAAAGAAAGCAGTTAATTATAAAATCATTCAACTAAAGACTGCCTTGGGTTCAGTTAATAAAAAAAAACAAATTAATGACTTATCGCGTCCTGGTCCAGTCATAGACACAGGGACAAGACACCCACTTTCTATAGTTAAAAACCGAATCATATCTATTTTTTCATCAATAGGCTTTGATCTATCTGATGGCCCAGAAATTGAAGATGATTGGCATAATTTCACTGCACTTAATTTACCTGAATACCATCCAGCAAGAGATATGCAGGATACTTTTTTTATTCAGTCTAATCCAGATTTATTGTTAAGAACTCATACCTCATCAGTTCAGGTAAGGTATATGGAAGATAATGAACCGCCTATTAGAATACTGTCACCAGGTAGAGTATATAGAAATGAATCGATTTCTTCAAGATCACACTGTATTTTTCATCAAGTTGAGGGATTGTATGTAAATAAAGAGGTTTCATTTGCCGATCTAAAACAAGTTTTAGAATATTTTACAAAATCATTGTTTGGCAACTCTAAGATTAGATTAAGACCATCCTATTTTCCATTTACTGAACCGAGTGCAGAAGTTGACATATATTGGGGACTTGATACAGAAATTGATCATAAAATTACCAAAGGAACAGGATGGTTAGAAATTATGGGATGTGGTATGGTAGATCCAAATGTTTTAGAAAATTGTGGAATAAACCCAAAGGAATATTCAGGATATGCCTTTGGAATGGGTATAGAAAGAATAGCCATGCTTTTATATCAGATTTCTGATATTAGGATGTTTTTTGAAAATGATATTAGATTCTTGAATCAGTTTAAATCTTCAATCTGATATAATCCCCAAAAAAGATAAACAAAAGTCCTATCAAGAAGAAAACAAAAATTCTAAAATGTTTTTTCTACTATTATTTTGACGAGTGTGAATAAACCACCCAATAAATATGAAAACAACAGCTAAAAAATTCAACATAATATTTTTTAATAAATCAAAATTTCTATTAATTTTTAGAAAGCCAAATATCAAACTCATTATAAATTGAATAAATGAAATAATCAGTCCAAAAGTACTTATCCTAAGGTGAGTGGATTTGTATTTTTTGTCTAATAAAATATTCGAAATTGATAAAATTAAAATCATTATTAAAATGATCTGGACAAAATTTTTCCAAAAAAAAATATTATTTCTGTTGTTGAATACATCTATGTAAGAAGTATTTTTAAATGTCAAATTTTATTCCTTGGGAAAGGGGTAAGCTTGAAGAATAGTTAATTGTATTTGTTTGTCTTCTCATATATGTTTTCCATGCATCTGATCCACTTTCTCTTCCTCCTCCAGTATCTTTCTCCCCACCAAAAGCTCCTCCTATTTCAGCGCCTGAAGTTCCTATATTGACATTTGCTATTCCACAATCACTTCCAGAATGTGAAAGGAAAATTTCTGAATCCTTAATATTTTGTGTCATTATAGATGATGATAAACCTTGAGGAACATCATTCTGAATTTTAATTGCATTTTCAACATTTCCTGAATACTTGACTAGGTAGAGAATAGGGGAAAAGGTCTCAGTTTGTAAAATGGAAAAATTCTTTTTAACCTCAGCTATAGATGGTGAAACATAACATCCACTTTCATAACCTTTTCCGGTTAAAGCTTTTCCTTTTAGGATCCAATTAGCTCCTTCATTATCAGCTTTTTCAATTGCTTGAAGATATTTAGAGACAGATTGCTTATCAATTAAAGGTCCAATATGGTTTTTCATATCTAATGGATCACCAATTTTAAGTTGGCTATAAGCTTTTTTTAGAGCGTTAACTAATTTTAAGTAGATATCTTCATGAATTATTAATCGACGAGTTGAAGTACATCTTTGAGCACAGGTTCCTAAAGAACCAAATAAAATAGCAATTAACGTCATTTTTATATCTGCACTTGGGGTTATAATAATAGCATTATTACCTCCTAACTCTAAAAGTGTTTTCCCTAATCTTTTAGCAACTAATTGGCTGACCTCTCTACCCATTTTTGTTGAGCCTGTTGCTGAAATAAGTGGTATTCTCTTGTCATTTGACATCCATTTACCAACATTAGAGTCACCATTAATTAAACATGAAACACCTTCTGGTACTTTATTTTTTTTTAAAACATCAGCAATTATTTTTTGACAGGCAATACTACATAAAGGAGTTTTTTCACTTGGTTTCCATACACACACGTTACCACAAATTAATGCGATGGTTATGTTCCAGCTCCATACTGCAACTGGGAAATTAAAAGCAGAAATAATACCAACTATACCAAGTGGATGATATTGTTCATACATTCTATGCAAGGGTCTTTCAGAATGCATTGTTAAACCATGTAATTGTCTTGAAAGACCAACTGCAAACTCACAAATATCAATCATCTCCTGAACCTCTCCCAAGCCTTCTTGATATGATTTTCCCATTTCATAAGAAACTAATTCAGCTAAATTTTCTTTTTTATTTCTTAATTCATTTCCAAACTGTCTAACTAAATCTCCGCGTTTTGGAGCAGGCATCATTTTGAAAGTTTTAAATGCAATCTTGGCATTATTGATTATTTCCTCATAGTCTTTCAAACTGGCACTATTGACATTAAATAGGGCTTTACCATCGACAGGTGAATTAGTAGTTATGATTTTTCCTGAGCCTAACCATTTATTTCCGCTACTGCAGCCAAGTTGATCATCCTGAATTCCCAAAGAAGATAACATTTTTAAAGTTTTTCTATTCACCAGTAATTGATTTTAAAAATATTTTAAAGTTAGGATTATTTAAAAAATAAATGTGTTAATTGAATATTTATTACGTTTGAATAATAAATAATTAAAAATTATGATAAAAAAAATATTAATTGTTTCTCTTTTATTTATTTCATGTAAGCCAACTAATAGTTCTATTGAGAAAATAAATAATTTAAATTTTTCAATTGTTATTCATGGTGGAGCAGGAACTATGTCAAAAGCAAGTATGAGTAATGAAGCTAAAAAACAATATATTAATAAATTAGATGAAGCTGTTAGCGTTGGATATGAAATTTTAAAAAAAGGGGGATCAAGTCAAGAGGCAGTTGAAAAAACAATTATTGTTATGGAAGACTCTCCACTTTTCAATGCGGGAAAGGGAGCTGTTTTGAATCATGATGGAAATGTGGAATTGGATGCGTCATTCATGGATGGTAATACTCTTAACGCAGGTGCAATTTCAGGATCTTCTATGATAAAAAACCCAATTTCAGCTGCAATATCAGTTATGAATAATTCCCCACACGTAATGCTTTCTGGAGCAGGAGCTGATAAATTTGCTAAAAGTCAGAAGTTAGATATAAAACCAAACAGTTATTTTATAACAGAAAGAAGATTAAATTCACTCAAGAACGCTAAGTCAAAAGAGGCTTCCTCAATTAATATTGAGCAAAAGATAGGAACTGTTGGATGTGTTGCTTTAGATAAATTCGGTAACATATCTGCTGGAACTTCTACTGGAGGAATGACAAATAAGAGATGGAACCGAATTGGAGATGCTCCAATTATTGGATCTGGAACTTATGCTAATAATTTAACCTGTGGAGTTTCTGCAACTGGTTGGGGTGAGTTTTTTATTCGCTCGGTTGCAGCGTATGATATTTCAGCTCTCATGCAGTATAAGGGCTTATCAATTCAGGAAGCTTCTAGAATTGTTATTCATGAAAAGATTGCTAAGTTGGGAGGAGATGGGGGAGTTATAGCTCTTGACAAAGATGGAAATGTAGCTATGGAAATGAATACGGAGGGAATGTACAGGGCTCATATTGACTCAAAGGGGAATAAAACAATAAAGATCTTTAAAGAGTAACAAAATTTTAAAGTTGAGAGTTGTAGTACCTTGTTTGTCCTGTTACTTCTTCCCCAAGCCAGTAAGGTACTGGATACAAAGAGTCTATTGAATCTAATTCTATTTCGGCAATAATAAGCCCATTATTTTTTTCTTTGAACACATCGACATAAAAGATAGAATCATTTTTTTTTATCATATATCTTACTTTTTTGATCAAATCAGGTAAGCATATTTTAATAAGGATTTTTGCTTCTTTTAATGAAATTGGTTTTTCAATTTCAAGTCTACTGATTCCATCTTTTGAACTTTTACCCTTGATGGTTAAAAAAGCCATTTTATCCTCAATTCTTACCCTAACTGTTCTTAATGGATCTTTTGATAGGTAGCCTTGGATTATATTTGTTTTTTTAAAACTTTCCTTAATAAAATCAAGATTTTTGACTAAAAATTTTCTCTCAATTTCAATTGTCATAAAATTTTTATTTTATTCAATTGTTGTAACTCTTAATGTGTTAACCATACCTCTCTTATTCACTGGCATTGCAGTTAGATTAATAAGAAAATCTCCAGGAAACACGAAATTATTTTTTTTAGCAATATCATTTATTTGTAGGATAGTTTTATCGGTACTCTCATTAGAATCATAAAAAAATGCTTTAACACCCCAGAGTAAGTTTAATTGACTTAAAATTCTTTTATTAGATGTGTAAACAAGTATATCAGCCTGAGGTCTCCATGAGGAAATTTGAAATGCTGTATAACCGCTGTTAGTTAAAGTACATATTGCTTTTGCTTTGATTACATCAGCCATTAAGGAAGCATAATAACATACTGATTTTGTAACAAACCTATTATTTTTTATTGATGGATGATTTTTTGGAACTTTAATTAATTCAGAATCTTCAACTTTTAACAAAATCGAGCTTATAGATTTAACAACCTCAACTGGAAATTGTCCTACTGAAGTTTCTGCAGATAACATGACAGCATCTGCGCCATCCATTACTGAGTTTGCGACATCATTTACCTCTGCCCTACTAGCCGTTCTACTATCGATCATGGACTCCATCATTTGTGTAGCTATTATTACTGGAATTCTAGCTTTTTTCGCTTCTAAAACAAGTTTCTTTTGAACCAGTGGAACTTCAGCAGCGGGGATTTCAACTCCCAAGTCTCCTCTAGCCACCATTATTCCATCACTATTTGAGATTATGTCAGAAATATTTTTAATGGCTTCTGGTTTTTCAATCTTCGAAATGATTGGGATTTTGTATTTTGAAAATTTATCAATTAAGCCTTTTAACTCTTCTAGATCTTTTTTATTTCTAACAAAAGAAAGAGCGATCCAATCAACTTTTTTTCTAATAGCAAATATTGCATCTTCTTTATCTTTTTTTGTTAATGCTGGAAGTGAAATTTTGGTATTTGGAAGATTCACCCCTTTATTGGAGCTTAAACTTCCCCCTTGAATAACCTTAGCTTTTACTAAGTATTTGTTATCTGTTTCAATAACTTTAAAAATTAACTTTCCGTCATCAAGTAAAACTTTTTCACCAACTGATACATCTTTAGCAAAATTTTGATAGTTCATGTATGCCTTTTTTGAGTCACCAATAAAAGCCTTTTCACTTGAAAATGTAACTACATCATTTTTTTTAACATTTGAATTTTCTTTAATTTTTCCTATTCGGAGTTTGGGTCCTTGAAGGTCAGCTAGAATTGAAATATTAATTTTGTGCTTTTCACTTAGTTTTCTAATTAAACTGATTTTATTTTCTGCTTCAGAATAGTTAGAATGAGAAAAATTTATTCTAAAAACATCCACACCTTCCATGATCATTTCTTCTAGAATTTTTGAGGTTTCAGTTGCTGGACCCAGAGTTGCGATTATTTTTGTTTTTTTTCTTTTTAACATTAATCTAGTATTAAATTAATTTTAGATTTTATTTTTTTGTTATCAATTATATATGTTAAAATAATTTGAGGTAAACTTTTAATTTTTTCGAACACATTGCTTATCTCAAGCCCAGAGTTGATTTTAATAAAATAATTTACATTTTTTAAAGAATTAATCAAAGATACTTTTTTTGTTTCTTCGAAAAAAAATAATGGGGAGTTAGATTTTTTTAATCTTATTGTTTTTTTATTTGATATTAGACTGCAGTTGATTCCTTCTTTTTTAATTTCCCATTTAAAAAATTCAAAATCTAAGGAAGTTAAAACTTCATCATTAGTGACTCTAACAAAATTACCTTTTAAAGTTCTATTAAGAAGATAAGCTAAGTAAAACCCTTCAATTGATGAGTGAATGGCTATAAGATCAAAGTCAAACCCTAATTCATCTTTAAGAATATATTTTTTTCTCATCTTTTTAGATCAATTAATATTTGATAGGAAATTTTTGACACTTTTTCTTCAGCTTTTTTTTTAGACTCATCTACTGCAAATGCAATTTTTTTATTATCAACAATTAAGGTAGATGAAAAATCAATTTTTGAGTTTGATTTAGAATTTATTTTTGTTTTATATATAATTTTTTTCTTATTCTTTTGACTCCATTCAATTAGGCTACCTTTAAAACTAATTATAGATTTATTTATAATATTGAAATTAATATTATTTATGATTTTCTTTGTCACAAAATTTTGACAAGTTTTAAATCCTTTCTCAACATAAATTGCTCCAATCAATGCCTCTAAAAGATTCCCGTTAATATCATCTGACGATCTATCTACCTTGATTGATGATTTAACTAGTGTATTAAGTTTCAAGGAAAAACCAATTTTATTCAAGCTATCTCTATTTATAATTTTTGAACGAAGTTTGGTTAGTTCACCTTCATCAAAATTAGAATAATTAGAATAAATATGATCCGATATTATTGTCCCTAGTATTGAATCTCCTAGAAACTCAAGTCTTTCATAATTAAAAACATTTCCATGTTTATCCTCAAGGTTTGTTGAACTATGTGTAAAAGCCCTTTTAAATAATAAAGTATCTTTTATTTTAAAACCTAGCAAGCCATTTAAATTGGATATAAATTTTTTATCAGGATTTTTATTTGACTTGAAAAACTTACCTAACCCTAATAACACATTTTGGATTTAAATTTTTTTAAATAATACACAAGCATTGTGGCCCCCAAATCCAAATGTATTTGACATTGCAGTGTTTACGTTTCTTTGTACAGCTTTACCAAAAGTGAAATTTAGATTTGAATCAATATTTTCATCAAAATTTTCATGATTAATTGTAGGAGGAATTATACCTTCTTTAATTGACATGATACAAGAAATGGCCTCTACAGATCCAGCTGCACCTAGAAGGTGTCCTGTCATAGATTTTGTAGAATTTATATTTATATTATATGAATTTTCACCAAAAACTTTAAGAACTGCCTTAGTTTCAGCTATATCTCCGAGTGGAGTGGATGTTCCATGCATATTAATGGCATCAACACCATCAATTTTTACAGCGGAGTCCTCTAAACAATTTTTCATGACCTTGATTGCTCCCTCACCTTCAGGATGAGGGGCAGTGATATGATGAGCATCAGCCGATAAACCAAAACCTGATAATTCAGCATATATTTTTGCACCTCTAGCTTTTGCATGATCATAGTCTTCTAGAATTAAAGTTCCAGATCCTTCACCAAGGACAAATCCATCTCGATCCTTGTCAAATGGCCTAGAAGCCTTGGCAGGATTTTCATTTCTCTTGGAAAGAGCGTGTAAAGAATTAAAACCTCCTATACCCGCAATAGTTACCCCTGCCTCAGAGCCGCCCGCAACCATTACATCAGCATATCCTAGACGAATATAATTTAATGCATCTATGATAGCATTTGATGAAGAAGCACAAGCTGATACAGTTGCAAAGTTAGGTCCTGCAAAGCCGTATTTTATAGAAATCATTCCTGGGGCTATATCAGGGATAAATTTTGGAATAAAAAATGGATTGAACCTAGGAGAACCGTCACCCTTTTGAAATTCGATAACTTCATTTTGAAATGTTTCTAAACCACCAATTCCCGAACCCCAAATAACACCTATTCTATCCTTGTTTTCTTTTTCAATATTTAATCCTGAATCATTTATAGCCTCATCTGTAGAAACTAAGGCATACTGTGTAAATCTGTCAAGTTTTTTAATTTCTTTTCTGTCAAAAAAATTTAAAGGGTCAAAATTTTTAAGTTCACAAGCAAATTTTGTTTTAAATTCAGAACAATCAAAATATGTTATTGGAGCAGCACCGCTTTTGCCTTCTTTTAGGCCCTGCCAGAATTCTGACAAGTTGTTTCCTATGGGAGTAAGTGCTCCCATACCTGTAATTACTACTCGTCTTGGCATAATTGCCACTTTAATTATTGTGCTTGTTCAATAAATTTAATTGCTTGACCCACTGTTGAAATATTTTCAGCTTGATCATCAGGTATTTGAATGTCAAATTCTTTTTCAAATTCCATTATTAATTCGACAGTATCTAGGGAGTCAGCTCCCAAGTCATTTGTGAAGTTAGCTTCTGTAACAACTTCATTCTCGTCAACGCCTAATTTGTCAACTATTATTGCTTTCACTCTTGAAGAAATGTCAGACATAATTTATTGTTTTAAATTTGTTGAAACAAAAATAAAAATTTTAAATGAATACTGGGTTTTCGTTTGGATAAATTATGAATTTAATTTTTTAAAGCTATATTAATTTGGATTTTGTTTTTGAATTCGATCTATCATTTTAATAAGGATTTATGAAAAAAAATGTAAAAAAAATAATATTATTTGCTTCTGGAAACGGTTCAAATGTCGAAAACATAATTAAATATTTTCAAAATAGCTTAGAAGTAAAAGTAATATTGGTTGCTGGTAATAATAAAAATGCTTATGTTTTTAAAAGAGCTAAATTTTATGGTATAAAAACTTTAATTTTTGATCGAATTTTTTTTAACACTGGACTTTTTAAAACTATAAAAGAATATGAACCTGATCTTATAGTTCTAGCTGGTTTTTTATGGAAAATTCCTCCGTTATGGACTAGTAATTTTTCAAAACAAATATTGAATATTCATCCATCTTTACTACCTAAATATGGAGGAAAAGGTATGTTTGGAATAAATATTCATAAAGCTGTTAAAATAAATCAGGAAAAGGAAACTGGAATTACAGTTCATTTAGTAAACGAAGATTACGACAAAGGAGAAATTATCTTTCAAAAAAGAATTAAAATCCCTACAAATTTTAAAGTAGAGGACATAATCTTTAAAGTTCAGGAATTAGAAAAAAAATATTTCCCTAAGATTATTGAAGAATATCTTTTAAATGAAAAATGAAAAATGAAAAAAATAAGAATATATACAGATGGATCTGCGATTGGTAACCCCGGTCCTGGAGGTTACGGAATTATTTTAGATTGGGAGGGACATATTAAAGAACTAAAAGGTGGATTTAGGAAAACAACTAATAATAGGATGGAACTTTTGGCTGTAATTATTGGACTAGAGTCATTAATAAATAAGCCCTCATTTGTTACAATTTTTTCTGATTCAAAATATGTTATTGATTCGATTGAGAAAAATTGGGTTTTTAATTGGGAAAAAAAAAATTTCAAAGGAAAAAAAAACCAAGATTTGTGGAAAAGGCTTCTTAAGGTATATAGACAACATGAAGTAAGGTTGGAATGGGTTAAAGGCCATAATAACCATCCGCAAAATGAAAGGTGTGATTTTTTAGCTTTAGAATCTGCGAAAGCAAGTTCTTTAGATATAGATGAATTTTATGAAAAAAATACAAAATGATATACAAAATAGAATATAAAGCTGACTAAGTTTTTTAATTTTACAAAATGAGTAACAAATTATTAGTTGTAGGAACAATGGCCTATGATAGTATTGAGACTCCCTATGGTAAAGCTGAAAACATTCTTGGTGGAGCAGCAATATATATAGGTTTGGCAGCATCTAACTTTCGTACTAATATTGGAATTGTTTCTGTTATTGGAGAAGACTTTAATTCAGAATATATTGAACTAATTACTAAAAGAAAAATTGATTTGACAGGTGTTGAAGAAATTAAAGGTGGAAAAACTTTTTTTTGGAAAGGCAGGTACCACGAGAATCTCAACATTAGAGATACCATAGAAACAAAATTAAATGTTTTGGAAAATTTTGTTCCAAAAGTTCCATTAGATTGGAAAACTCCTAAAATACTTCTTCTAGGTAATTTACATCCAGAAGTTCAATTATCAGCTCTGAATCAAATGAATGAAAGACCAGAATTAATTATTCTTGATTCTATGAATTTTTGGATAGACAACTTCAGAGAATCATTAGATAAAGTAATAAATAGGGTAGATGTATTGTGTATTAATGATGAGGAGGCACTTGAGCTAACTAAACAAAAAACATTAATTGGTGCTGCAAATGAAATTCAAAAATATGGACCAAAATATGTAATTATAAAAAAGGGAGAACATGGAGCAATGTTGTTTAATAAAGAAAATATCTTTTTTACTCCAGCATTCCCAGTCAAAAGTATTAAAGATCCTACTGGAGCAGGAGACTGTTTTGTTGGAAGTTTTGCGGGATATTTAATGAAGATAAATAAGTTTTCATTTGAAAAAATGAAAGTTGGATTGATTTATGCTTCAGCATTAGCTTCTTTTTCTGTAGAGGAATTTGGCACACAAGCCCTTCAATCCTTGAGTAAAAATAAAATTCATAATCGTGTTAACTATCTCAAGGATTTAACAAGTTTTGACTCAAAATTAATTAATTTTGACATATTATGAGTGATGTCATTAAACATGAGTGCGGAATTGCTTTACTTCACTTAAAAAAACCTTTAGGTCATTTCAAAAAAAAATACGGGACCTCACTTTATGGCATAAACAAGATGTATTTAATGATGGAGAAACAGCACAATAGAGGGCAAGATGGTGCTGGTTTTGCAAGTATTAAGCTAGATCTCCCCCCTGGACAAAGATACATTAGTAGAGTAAGATCAAATAATAACGAACCAATCCAGGATATATTTAAAAAAATAAATGACAGGGTTGTCTCTGAATTAAAAACTTCTCCAAATTTATTACAGAAACCTAAGGAATTAAAATTAAGTGTTCCATATATTGGTGAAATTATGTTAGGGCATGTCAGATATGGAACTTTTGGAAAAAATACTATAGAGAGCGTTCATCCTTTTTTACGTCAAAATAATTGGAAACACAGAAATTTAATAATTGCTGGAAACTTCAATATGACAAATGTTTATGAGTTATTTGAAAATCTTGTTGAGCTTGGGCAACATCCAAAGGAGAGAGCAGATACAATAACTGTGATGGAAAAAATTGGACATTTTTTAGATGATGCAGTAGCAAAAATTTATAAAAAATTAAAAAAAGAAGGGTACAATAAAGTTGAAGCATCCCCACTAATAGCCTCTAGGCTAGATATGTCAAAAGTTTTATCTAAAGCATCTAAAAATTGGGATGGAGGCTATGCAATAGCTGGTATGCTTGGTCACGGAGAGTCTTTTGTTTTAAGAGACCCTTCAGGGATAAGACCAGTATATTATTATGAAGATGAAGAGCTAGTTACTATTGCCTCTGAGAGACCAGTTATTCAGACTGTTTTTGATGTTTCTTTCTCAAAAATTAAAGAACTTCAGCCTGGAAAAGCATTAATAACTAAAAAAGGCGATAATGCAAAAATTGTAAAGGTTTTAGATGAACTACCAAAAAAATCATGTTCTTTCGAAAGAATTTATTTTTCAAGAGGAAGTGATGCAGAGATATACCGAGAAAGAAAACTGCTCGGAAAAACAATCTTTCCAGAAGTTTTAAAATCTATAGATTCAGATATAAAAAATACAGTCTTTTCCTTTATACCAAATACAGCTGAAACGTCATTTTATGGAATGATTGATGCTGCACAAGAATACATAAAAAAATTACTTTTAGAAGTAATCTCATCTAAATCTCGGGATAAAAAAAACTCTCTGAAGGAATTAATTTCTTTAAAGCCTAGAATTGAAAAAATTGCAATTAAAGATGCTAAATTGAGGACTTTTATTACAGAAGACTCAAGTAGAGATGATCTTGTTGCTCATATTTATGATGTAACCTACGGCATAATTAAAAAAACTGATAATCTAGTCATAATTGATGACAGTATCGTAAGGGGAACTACTTTAGAGAAAAGTATTTTGAGAATGTTAGATAGATTGAATCCAAAGAAAATTATAATTGTCTCAAGTGCTCCTCAAATCAGATATCCTGATTGTTATGGAATTGATATGGCTAAACTAGAGGATTTCATTGCTTTTAAAGCTGCAATATCACTTCACGAAGATAGTGGTAATAAAAAAATAATTTTGGATTCCATTTATAATAAATGTAAAGATGCGATAGTTAATGATATTCAAGAAACAGAAAATTTTGTTAAAGAAGTGTATAAACCATTTACTGCAAACCAAATATCTCATAAAATTGCTGATTTACTCTCAAAAAATGGTTTAAAATCAGATTTAAAAATAATTTATCAATCAATTGAAAATCTGCACAAATCTTGTCCCTCCCATCTAGGAGACTGGTATTTTTCTGGAAATTACCCAACCCCAGGAGGAAACAGGGTAGTTAATAAAGCATTTATAAATTTTTATGAGGGTAAATCCGTAAGGGCTTATTAGTATAATTTATGAATTTAAATCGTACAATTTATTAACATTTGACCAATTAATTAACTTAAAAAAAGCATTAATATAATCTGGTCTTCTATTTTGATAATTTAAATAATATGCGTGTTCCCAGACATCAAGACCTAAAATAGGGTAACCTCCACAACCTATCCCTGGCATTAGTGGGTTATCTTGGTTTGCAGATGAACATAATTCAACCTTACCTCCTGGATGCACACATAACCATGCCCATCCTGAGCCAAATCTAGTAGCTGCAGAATTTGAAAAAGCGTTTTTAAATGATTCAAATGATTCAAAAGCTAAATTTATTGCATCTAATAGCTTACCTGAGGGTAAACCGCCTCCATTTGGACTCATACTTTCCCAAAAAAGACAATGATTAAAATATCCACCACCATTATTTCTTAGAGCTGCATTAGTCATATCCATATTTTTAAGGATATCCTCAATCGATTTATTTTCAAGTTCTGTTCCTGCAGTTGCAGCATTTAATTTTGATGTGTATCCATTATGATGTTTTCCATGATGAATCTCCATTGTTTTTGAGTCAATGTTTGGTTCTAATGCATCATTAGAGTATGGTAAGGATGGAAGTATAAAAGCCATGATAAAAATTTTATTGTTTATACAAATTTATAACTTCTTTTTCTTATTTACATTTTTTTCAGGTAAAGAAACTCTTACATTTATATGTTATTTATTAATAATGATAAAACCCTCTTTCAATTTAATTAATGCCTCTGCAGGGTCTGGAAAAACATATTCTTTGGTATTTAATTACATAAAAAAGTTGCTTTTAAATTCGAATGATGACCATTTTAGAGGTCATTTGGCATTGACTTTCACCAATAAGGCAGTTAACGAAATGAAATCTCGAATAATTGAAACTCTTTCAGAATTTGTGAAAAAAGAAGATTGTGAAATGAGAAATATAATTTCAACACAAATCAATTTAGATCAAAAAGAAATTAGAAATAAATCAGAGAGAATATTAAAAAATATTTTATTTAATTATGCTGGATTTGATGTTCTCACACTTGATTCGTTTACACATAGAATAATTAGATCTTTTACCTTGGAACTAAAGCTTCCCAAATCATTTGAGGTAGTAATAGAGCATGATGAAATTTTGAACGAGGTCATTGATATTTTAATTGATCAAGTTGGCATTAATAAAGAAATAACTAAATCTCTTGTTGATTACACTCATTATAAAGTTGATAATAATGATAAACAGTCTATAAAAGATATTTTTTTAGAGGCATCAAAAATTATTTTAAACGAAAACGATAGAAGATTTTTAAAAAAAATAAGATCCAGTAACTCGAAAGAATTCCATGAAACTCGAATAGAATTAAATAAAATCAGATTTAGGGAATCGAAAAAAGCAATTGAATTTGCGCAGTCAGCACTAAATAAACTATCATCAAATGGTCTTGATGAATCGATTTTTTCCAATGGAATGGTAATAAAACATTTCACATCAATTATCAAAAATCAATTTGAGGGAATATACTCGAATAAGCTTGAAAAAAATTTACTTGAGGGGAATAGAGTTATAAAAAAAACAGGTAATCCAGACCAATTAATACATTTAGCAGAAACCTTAATTCCTGAAATATATAAATATTTTATGAATGCTAAGAAATGTATTTTAAAATGTAAATTAATTGATGAGTTAAATAAACAATGGATTCCAATTTCATTTATTTCAACAATAGCAGATACTTTGAGTGCTTATGAGAGAGAAGAAAAAAAAATATTAATTGGAAAATTTAATGAAAAAATTTCTGAAGTCCTTAAAGAATATCAAGCACCCTTTATTTATGAGAAAATTGGAGAGAAGTACAAGCATTTTTTTATTGATGAATTTCAAGATACTTCAAAACTTCAGTGGAAAAATTTAAAACCATTATTAGTAAACGCCCTTGAAAGTGAAGATTTAAATGGTAATTATGGTTCTGTTTTTTTGGTTGGTGACCCAAAACAGGCTATATATAGATGGAGAGGGGGAAGTATTGACATGTTTCTAAAATTTTTAAAAAAAAGAAAATTTAATAACACAGATATTAGTGTTGGTAAGCGATTAGAAAATCGAAGAAGTCTATATGAAATAGTTGATTTTAACAATAAGTTTTTTGAAATGGCACTTGAATCAATATCTGATTCTAGATATCGTTCGTTTTACAAAGAGTCATTTTATCAAAATATAATATCACCAAAAGGGGGAAAGGTAGAAATACATTTTGTCAAGGAGAGGGAAGATATAACTCATATTAAAAAAACAGTTGAAGCACTTTTAGAAGCAAAAAAAGATGGTTTTGACTGGGGGTCGATGGCGATTTTGGTTAGAAAAAAAAATCAGGCAATATCAATTTTTGAATCTCTCTCAAAAACAAATATTCCAATTGTTTCTTCTGAATCACTTCTGGTTGAAAAATCCTCGTCAATTAAAGTAATTATCTCATTTTTAAAGCTTAATATTTTTCCTGAAAAATCAATTGAAAGAATTAATATTTGTAAATATTTTATTAAAAAAAATGATTTAGGTAAATATGCACATGAAATTTTTGTCAATTCATTAAAGGGTTCAATTAAAGATTTTACTGATTTTTTAGTTAAAAAATTTAGTCTTTCATTCAACCCTATTCAGGCTGATTATTTAGGTTTTTATGAATTGATTGAAAGTTATATCAATGATTTAGGAATCAATAAAAATTTTGATTCCCATATTGAATTCTTTTTGGAATATTGTTATGATTTTTCAACCAAATCTAATAATGTATTCAAGTTTTTAAAAAAATGGGAAAGTGATTCAGAAAAATTAACTATTCCGCTACCTGATGATACTCAAGCAGTAAGAATAATGACCATACATAAAGCAAAAGGGTTACAATTTCCTTTTGTTGTTTTACCATTTTTGAATTCTGATTATCAACCAAGCTCTAGAATTAGAAGAAAAGTTTGGTACCCACTTGAATTTGAAAATACATCAGTGAATTTCGGTAGACTTAATTTTTCTCCAAGATTAGAAATGTATAGTGAAAAATCAAAAGAAATTTTTTATAATGACAAAAAAGAAAATGAGTTAGACTCACTAAACACTCTATACGTCGCGATGACCAGAGCAGAAGCAAAAATGGTAATAATAACATCTCTTTTTGAAAAGCTAAAAGCCAGTAAAAACTATAGTCAACTATTTCATGGATTTCTTAAGAAAAATGGAACAGCTCCTGATCTAAATCAACCATATTTTTTTGGGTCTAAAGATTGTTTTTATATTCCTAAACAGTATAAAAAATTAAAAAAGGACTCTATCAAACCAATATTTAACTTTCAATGGAAAAACAGATTGATCAATTATGATTCAACTAATTCTATGATAGAAAGAGGAGTAAAAATGCATATTTTATTTTCAAAAATTGAAAATTTTGCAGATGCAGATTCAGCCATTGATTTTTGTATAAAGCAGGGTTTTTTTAAAATTGAAAATAAATTTGAATTAAAAAGTTTAGTTAATGAGGTTATATCTCATCATAAACTAAAGAAGGTTTTTGAAATAGGAAACAAAATTTATAATGAAAAGGATATTTTGATTCCTAAGAAAGGCCTTATTCGACCTGATAAAGTAGTTTTTTCGGAAACTGCATGTTATGTTATAGATTATAAAACTGGAAAACCAAAACCGGATGATAATATACAAATCAAAAATTATTCAAATTATTTAGAATCAATTATATCATCTCCAATTATTTCATATTTAGTATATATAAATGAAACAGTAATTGTAAAAAACATACCCAAATATGAATAAATTTTTGAATTATGTTGCTGATAAAGTAATTGATAGTGTAGAGGATCTATCAAATTTAAAGCTTATTCTACCCAGTAATAGGGCTTCATTATTTTTAAGAAATATACTTATACAAAAAATTAAAAAACCAATATTTTCTCCATCAATAATTAGTATTTCCGATTTTATTGAGGAATTATCTGAAATAAAAAGAGTTAGTACAACATCAGCTATTTTTGAAATGTACATAACATATTGTGAAAATATTTCAAAAAAAGAACAGGAAAATTTTGATGATTTTATGGGATGGGCCAATATTTTAATAAATGATTTTAATCTAATTGATAATTATTTAGTTGATTCAAATGCAATTTTTTCAAATATGCTTTCTACCAAAGAAATTGAGGATTGGGGAGCATTGAATGGTATTAAGAGATCAAATAAAAATATTAAGTTTTGGAAAAAAATCCCTAAAATATATTCATCTTTTTCTAAATCTCTAATCAAAAAAGGTTTTGGAACTGCTGGTATTCAATCAAGAGAGGCGATAAAAAATTTAGAATTATACATGTCGGAGAATTTTAAACCTCATTATTTTATTGGATTTAATATGTTAAATAAGGCAGAAAGTACAATAATTCAAGAATTTATATCTCAAAATAAAGGGAAAGTTTTTTGGGATTTAGACCATGAATTTTATTATGATGATAAAAATACGGCAGGAAAACATATTAGATCT